>ERZ827101.1010-NODE-1010-length-38763-cov-62.884597_pt1 | contig 38763 bp, 31 predicted proteins | sample MGYA00519869_ERZ827101 | MGnify/ENA primary metagenome ERZ827101 (study PRJEB31778, sample SAMEA3449256) | human gut metagenome | biome: human gut; feature: human-associated habitat; material: faeces | place: United Kingdom | collected 2010/2012 ...
GTACGGTGGTGTGAGAGGTCGGGAAAATTTATTTAATTTTCCCTCCTACTCGATTGCAGGGCGGGACGTAAGCACACAAGCCCTTGCAAAATCGTGGCGCAGTGTTTATAATCATATGTTAGCAGTGAAAACAAGGCAAAACCAGGAGGAACAGCCATGTATCAGGAAATATCAAAATTACTTATGTACGGAGATTTACCTCAGGACGAGATACTTTATAAATTGGGACAGCTCTTTGAGCAGTTTGAGGTGGGCGAGTACAACAAGACAGAGCTTGTGCGCGACATCAATACACAGGTCAAGAGAATCCTAAAGGTAGCGACAGACTATGGTTTTGATGACAATCTGTGGCACAACTATCTCACTTTCTTCCTTATGATGAGTGAGAATCCGTTTTCCATCACCTGTGAGAAGGTCGGAGCCAGCGATGGCAGCGTAAACGGGCTTGTGGCAAACGATTTCAGGATTTTTAAGAAGCTTTTCGATTATGATTTCAAGCCAATCGAGTCAGCACTCGGAATAGACTGCTTCACACAGATCAGCAATTATAAGGCCATTGTGAAAAAGGACCTTATGTACAATCACAATGTCAGCGAGAAGGTAAGGGCGCTGAGCAAGAAGCTTGAGGCAGCTAAGGACGAGCAGGAGTTCTTTGATGTGGTAACAGGCTTTTACAAGGCATACGGAGTCGGCATGTTTGGGCTCAACAAGGCATTCAGGATTGAGGAGCATCTGGACGGGGGCTTTTCTTTCATGCCAATCAACAATATGGATACGGTCATGCTCGATGACCTGATCGGTTATGAAATCCAGAAGAAAAAGCTCACTGACAATACAGAAGCGTTTGTACAGGGCAAAAAGGCCAACAATGTGTTGCTTTTCGGAGACAGCGGAACCGGAAAATCAACAAGCATCAAGGCCATTGTCAATCAGTATTATGATGACGGACTGCGCATGATTGAGATATACAAGCATCAGTTTAAATATCTGTCAAAAATTATCGCAGCAATCAAAAACAGAAACTACAGATTTATCATATATATGGATGACCTCTCATTCGAGGAGCATGAGATTGAGTACAAGTTCCTAAAGGCAGTTATCGAGGGCGGTGTGGAGACAAAGCCTGACAACATACTGATTTATGCAACCTCTAACCGCCGTCACCTGATCAAGGAGACATGGAATGACCGCAATGACCAGGACAACAGCAATGACAAGCACCACTCAGATACAGTTGAGGAGAAGTTGTCACTTGTAAACCGTTTTGGTGTGACAATCAGCTACTCAAAGCCATCGCAGAAGGAGTTCTTCAATATCGTAACAGAGCTTGCGAGAAAGAGCGGCTGCACACTTTCAGACGAGGAGCTGTGCAGGGAGGCAAACAAGTGGGAACTCAGCCACGGTGGTATTTCAGGACGTACTGCAACACAGTTTGTCAACTACATTATGGCTAGCAATTAAGCAGCAGGCATAAGCATGAAAGGATAGTATATGCTCTACCAGATAAGTAATGGCGCTGTCGCATTTGGCGACGACGTCATTTTGCATAGTATAGATTTTGAAATCAGAAACACAGAAAAGATAGCGATAGTCGGCAGAAACGGCTGTGGCAAGACAACACTTTTAAAGCTCATTTCAGGCGAGGTTGAGATGGAAAAGCTCGACAGCGATGAGAGCGCCTTTATTGCAAAGGCAGGAAATCCGGAGATAGGGTATCTGAAGCAGATTGCGTTTGATGATCCTGATGTGACACTCGAGCAGGAGGTGCGTAAATGCTTCGTGAAAATGGACGAGCGAAAGGCAGAGCTTGCGCGCGCGGCGGCAGAGCTCGAGCATGATTATTCCGATGAAAAGGTAGCCAGATATACCGCGATGGAGGAGGCCTTCAAGGATGATGGCGGCTACTATTATGAGAAGGAATATGAGGTCATGATCCGCAAGTTCGGCTTCTCAGATGATGAGCGTAAAAAGCCAATCCGTGACTTTTCCGGAGGGCAGCAGACCAAGATAGCATTCATAAAGCTGCTTTTGTCAAAGCCTGACATACTGCTTTTGGACGAGCCGACCAACCACCTCGATGTCACGACGATTGAGTGGCTTGAGGGCTATCTGAAGTCGTACCCGAAGGCAGTGGTTGTCGTTTCCCATGACCGTATGTTTCTCGACAATGTGGTAGATGTGGTATACGAGATAGAGTACGGCACAGCAAGGCGCTATCCGGGCAATTATACCAATTTTATCGCCCACAAAAAGGAAAACTACGACAAGCAGATGAAGGATCACATCGCCCAGCAGAAGGAGATAGAGCGTTTGCAGCGTATGGTTACGCGCTTCAAGGGCAAGCCGACCAAGACATCCATGGCGCAGTCAAAGCAGAAGGCTATCGACCGCATGGTGATTATCGAGGCGCCGGACAAGTACGACAACAAGACCTTCCATGCCAATTTCCAGCCCGAAAAGGAGACCGGAAACGATGTGCTTTATACATCAGAGCTTGCAATCGGCTATGACCATCCGCTCTCCGTAGTGTCGCTTGATTTGAAAAGAGGCGAAAAGCTTGGCATACTCGGCGGAAACGGACTTGGAAAATCGACATTTTTAAAGACTATCGTGGGTAAGATCCCTGCGCTTTCAGGCGAGTACCGCTTTGGAACCAACGTGCAGATAGGATATTTCGACCAGCAGATGGCCATGTATACAAGCAACAAGACTGTGCTCGATGATTTTTGGGATGAGTATCCGAATCTCACGGAAACCGAGGCCAGAAATGCACTCGGAGCCTTCCTTTTTTCAGGGGATGACGTGTTCAAGAACGTAAATATGCTCTCAGGAGGAGAAAAAGTCAGACTGGCGCTTTGCAAGATTTTAAAGACCAGACCGAACGTGCTCGTGCTCGATGAGCCAACTAACCATATGGATATCGTAGGCAAGGAAACGCTGGAGAGCATGCTTAAGGACTACAAGGGCACACTGATTTTTGTATCACACGACAGATATTTTGTGAAAAAGGTAGCCACACAGCTGCTTGTGTTCGAGGATGGCACGACCAATCTCTATCAGTTTGGCTATGAGCAGTATCAGGAAAAGCTCGATCGTGAGGCTGAGGAAAGCAAAAATGTATACAGAGGCAATGCAATATTTGGCGGCGCGATAAGCCAGAACGGCAGCAGTCAGACAGGCAGTGATGTAAAACGGAGCACGTCACAAACCGGTGCAGCAGGTAATGTGGGCGAAAGCACCAATGCAAATAGCGCAGCCCAGGCAGGCGGAATGGCTGTCTCATCAACCGGCAAGGCATACTACAACCCGGGCAAGGAGCGCTCAAAGATACAAAAAAAGGTCAAAAAGGCCGAGGAGGACCTGGCGGTCAAGGAAGCAAAGCTCGATGAGCTCAAGGCTGAGCTCATGAAGCCGGAGTATCAGTCAAGCTACTCAAAGCTCACGGAAATCCAAAACGAGATAGACGCTCTCGAGGAAGAAATCCTTATTGATATGGAGGCGTGGGAGGAGCTTTCCTCTCAGCTTGAGGCACTGGGATAGGTTAGATGCGCTGTGGTAGCTTAGAAACGTTGTGATAGCTTAGATGTGCTGTTGTAGTTGAGAAATGTTGCGATAGTGTATAAAAAATCACTCGACTTGATGTTTTTTATTCTGATGAAATCCCTAATCATAGCGAAATCAAGCGATTTCGCGAAAAACCGTAAATAAACCCTTGATTATTTATATAAATTGCATAAAAATGATTGATGAAAACGAAATTTATGGTATAATATTTACATGATACAGACAACGTATCAAATAAACGATAAAGGGGTTGGACATCATGAGAATAACAATTTCAGGAAAAAACATCGAATTAACAGAGGGGCTTAAGCAGGCAGTAGAGGAGAAGCTGTCAAAGCTGGAGAAGTTTTTTAAACCGGACACAGACGTATACGTTACACTCAGCGTAGAAAAGGATAGACAGAAAATCGAGGTTACTATCCCGGCAAAGGGACATGTTATCCGTTCAGAGCAGGTCAGCAATGATATGTACGTATCAATTGACCTCGTAGAGGAAGTAATCGAGAGACAGCTTCGCAAATACAGAACCAAGATTTCCGCAAAGAAGTATGCACCGGCGATATTCCAGGATGATTTCGTGGAGGCAGACGATGCAGAGGACGAGGAAATCAAGATTGTCCGTACAAAGAGATTTGGTATGAAGCCTATGTATCCTGAGGATGCATGCATCCAGATGGAGCTCTCAGGCCACGATTTCTTCGTATTCAGAAATGCAGAGAATGACGAAGTAAATGTAGTCTACAAGAGAAAAGGACATACATACGGACTTATCGAACCGGAATGTTAGACTCTTGTTTTTCATCATAATTTAACCTTTCTTTCATCGAAAACCGGCAGCCGTTGGCTGCCGGTTTTTTATATTAACCATTTATATAAATTTTAAAAAATGAAATAATTAGAACAAAAACCTCAAAATATAGTACAAATTTATCATTACAAAAATTCTGATATAAAAAGAGCAATATTAAACAAAAACCAACTAAATTAAACCTAAAACCATGTCGTATTTTGTCGAAAACTGCTAATCACCTATCAATATTAAATCTTCTAATAGAAATCTTCAAAATACAAGCGCGTAACGCGCCTAGAATATTGATATATTATATGGAAAAATGAATCCACCAACAAAGAGTGAAATTTCGCAAAAGCGACAAAATTTCAAAAGAAAGACAAAAAAAGAAGTTCTACGAAAAATACAATCGATGGAGGGATGAAATATTTGGGAAGAATTTATTATGAACAGAAAGGACTTATTAACCTCGATGATATCGTAGATATATTTATTGAGGTGGGAAATATACACAATTACCTGGAAAATGCAGCCTTGCGGATTTTGCTTTTTGGCAATCCTGAGCTGAATTTTTATCAGTGCCGATTATTAGTATTGAAGTACGGAGAATCACTTTCACAGGATGATTTGCACGGGCGGATGGTATTTATGAGAATGATACAGCTGCTGGAAGCCAACACAGTTTAAAATAAAATGAGAATTTCTTTTTTGACCGGGCAACCGGTCTTTCTTTTTTGCACAAATGGTGTTATAATTTTGAAGAAATTATGTTGATTACTCATAGCTTTAAAAAAGAAGCACTGCATTGTGTTTAATTAAACCAAAGCATGATAATTCAATCAAAGAAAAGAGGACAAAAATGAACATCGTAGTACTTGCCGGAGGGCTCAGCACAGAGAGAGATGTTTCCTTCAAGACAGGAAGCATGGTAGCTAAGGCGCTCAAAGAGAACGGCCACAAAGTTATATTATTGGATGTATTTATGGGATATAGTGACAGGGAGGAGGACCTGACAGGTATATTTGACCGCGCGGACGAGATAAGCGTGCAGGTCAGCGATATTCCGACAGAGGCACCTGACCTCGCAAAGGTAAAGGCTTCCAGAAAGGACCAGTCACCTTGCTTCTTCGGACCAAATGTCATCAAAATGTGTCAGATGGCGGACATTGTTTTCATGGCTCTCCACGGAGAAAACGGAGAGAACGGAAAGATACAGGCAGCATTTGACCTCTTCGGTGTCAAATATACAGGCAGCGATTATTTAAGCTCAGCCATCGCCATGAACAAGGAGACATCAAAGCAGTTCTTCCTTGCAAACGGTATCCCTACTCCAAAGGGTATTTCCATGACAAGAGCGACCAGACAGGACGATATCACAAAGCTTGACCTGACACTTCCATGCGTGGTAAAGCCATGCTGCGGCGGTTCAAGCATCGGTGTCACCATCGTTAAGGATGCGGCAGAGTTCAAGGCGGCACTTGACGATGCCTTCAAGTGGGAAAATGAGCTGGTTATCGAGGAGTTTGTACAGGGCAGGGAGTTCTCTGTCGGCGTTATCGAGGGCAAGGCTCTTCCTATTATAGAGATTGCACCGAAGGAGGGCTTCTACGATTATAAGAATAAATACAAGGCGGGCAGTACAGTAGAGACATGTCCGGCCGAGCTTCCTGAGCAGGTGACAAAGGATATGCAGCACTATGCCGAGGAGGTTGCGCGTGTTATCGGGCTTGACACATATTCACGCTCAGACTTTTTACTCAATGACAAAAATGAGATGTTCTGCCTCGAGGCAAACACACTGCCTGGCATGACTCCGACCAGTCTTCTGCCACAGGAGGCAGCGGTTATCGGCATGAGCTTTAATCAGCTCTGTGAGCATCTGATTGACATATCTTTGAAAAAATATGAGGTGTAGCATGTCGAATAAGTACATGAAGAATCTTACATTTGCAAATATTGCTAAAGCCTGCGAGGGCACATACATAGGCGATGAGACACAGCTCGATACGACAATCACCGGCGCAGTCATTGACAGCAGACAGGTGAAGGAGGGCTATCTTTTTATCCCGATAAAGGGAGAAAGGGTGGACGGACACAGATTCATTCCGACTGTGTTTGAGCAGGGGGCGGCAATTGTGCTCTCTGAGCATGAGCTGACGGATCCGGCAGGCCCATATGTGCTTGTTGAATCAACCACCGATGCCATGAAAAAGCTCGCGGCATTTTACAGAAAAAGCCTTGATATCAAGGTGGTGGGTATCACCGGAAGTGTCGGTAAGACCAGCACCAAGGAGATGATATCGTCAGTTCTTGAGCAGAAATACAGCGTCCACAAGACCGCAGGTAATTTCAACAACGAGATAGGCCTGCCACTCACCATTTTCGGAATCAGGGAAAGCCATCAGGTAGCGGTGCTCGAGATGGGCATATCTGATTTTGGCGAGATGCACAGACTTTCTACTATGTCTTGCCCGGATGTCATGGTCATCACAAATATCGGCTACTGCCATCTGGAGTTTTTGGGCGACAGGGATGGTGTGCTTAAAGCCAAGACAGAGTGCTTTGAGCATATGATGCCGGATGCGGTCGCAGTGCTGAATGCAGATGACGACAAGCTGGCCACAGTGCAGACGGTAAATGGAAAGCCTGCCATATACTATGGCAAGGAATCGGCTTCGGACGTTCATAAATCAGTATATACCACAAATATTGAAAACCTGGGCTTTGACGGAATGAAGGCTCATTTTGTCACTCCGGAGGGTGAGTTCGATGCACACATCCACATCCCGGGTGAGCACAATGTATACAATGCCATGGCGGCAGCAGCTGTCGGATTGCAGCTTGGCCTCACAATAGCTGAGATAAAATCAGGAATCGAGAAAGCAGAGACAATCGCAGGCCGTACCAATTTCATCAAAACGCATGGCATGACAGTGATAGATGACTGCTACAATGCAAATCCTGTATCCATGAAATCCTCTATCGAGGTGCTTTCACATGCAAAGGGCAGGACAATAGCAGTGCTTGGCGACATGGGAGAGTTGGGAAGTGATGAGAAAAAGCTGCACCATGAGGTAGGCGAAGCAGTTGGAGAGAATCATATCCATACACTTTTTGCCGCAGGAGAGCTGGCAAAGGAATATGCAGCCGGAGCAGCGGAGAAATCATCCGATGTAGACATCCACTATTTCGAGGATAGGTTGACCATGACACAGGAGCTTCTTTCATATGTGAAGGAGGGCGACACCATACTGGTGAAGGCATCGCACTTCATGGAGTTTCCGAAGGTGGTAGAGGCACTGAGTAAATAAAAATAAGGTGAAAACTAATCAGTAAAAATTAATTCGATATTTAATAATTGCGAGGGATGGATATTCTCCAAGCCTCATAATATTATAAAAGAAAGAGAGAAAAATAATGGCACAGAATCCAATCGTAACAATCACAATGGAAAACGGCGATGTAATCAAGGCGGAGCTTTATCCGGAAATCGCACCAAACACAGTAAACAACTTTATCAGCTTAATCAATCACAACTTCTATGACGGAGTATGCTTCCACCGTGTAATCAAGGGCTTTATGCTCCAGGGCGGAGATCCTGACGGAAACGGCACAGGCGGCCCTGGCTATGAAATCAAGGGTGAGTTCACACACAACGGTTTCAAAAATGACTTAAAGCACACAGCCGGTGTACTTTCAATGGCACGTACCATGATACCTGACTCAGCAGGCAGCCAGTTCTTCATCATGCATCAGGATGCACCACATCTCGACGGCGAGTATGCGGCATTCGGCAAAGTAATCGAGGGCATGGATGTGGTAAACAAGATCGCTGAGGTGCGCACAGACTACATGGACAAACCACTTGAGGCTCAGGTCATGAAGACAGTTACAGTTGAGACCTTCGGAGTGGACTATCCGGAGCCGGAGACAGTTTAATGATAATAATTATTGATGAGGCAAGCGCAAAACTTGCCTCTTTTTACTATCATGACGAGATATTCAAGCTGCAGTGGAGAAGTGTGGCAGGCAAGGCATCTATGTCAGAAGAGCTGCAAGAAAAACTGTATGTTGCACTACTGGGAAAATTGCTGGATGAGTTGCAGAAGAAACTGCCAGATGAGCAGCAGAATAATTTGTGTGTGTATGAAATAAAAAATAATTCAGGATATACAGAATCTGCAGATAACACCGCGAAAGCTAATATGGGAAATCAAAGAATCCCGAAAGCTCCCACAGACTGCATCTGGATAGTCTCAAACCGGCAGCAGAAGCAAATAGCTGACTCGCTCGGCATAGCATCAGTAGGAGAACCGCAGTGCGGCACGCGCTATGCAGTCGAGAGCCTTGCAGAGCTTGATATTGAGTATCTGGAGCGGGTGCGCAGGCGATATAATCACATCCCGTGGGACATCGGCGAGACAGACAGGTGTCTGATACGTGAGTTGTCCCTGTCAGACCTTCCTGCGCTCTATGAGCTCTATGACAAGCCTGGCATGACAGACTTTGTGGAACCGCTTTATGACTACGAGACAGAGCTTGAATACCAGAAAGCATATATAGAGAACATGTATGGCTTTTACGAGTATGGCATGTGGCTTGTATTTTCCAGAGAAACAGGGAAGCTGATAGGACGGGCAGGGCTTGAGCATGATGAACTGGGCTATATGATAGCGCCGGAATTATGGAACCAAGGCTATGCCACGGAGGTGTGCCGCTTCATCATAGACTATGCGCGCAAAAACACAGACTTTGAAGAGCTTTACTGCCGGATAGATGAGAGAAATACGGCATCGGTTCGCCTTGCCAAAAAGCTTGGATTTACAAATAGCGGGAATGTGGATGATGATATAAACGCTTCTATATATAGAAAAAATATAAAAAACAATGAAAAACATTGAAAAATATACAATTAGGCAATAAAATATAAACATAGTTTAACGATTTGGAGGACGAAAAAATGAAGAAATATGCATACGGAGTAGATATAGGTGGAACAACTGTAAAGATAGGCTTTTTCGAGACCACAGGAAAGCTTGTCGATACATGGGAGATTCCTACACGCACAGAGAATTCCGGCGAGCTCATCCTGCCTGATATCGCAGCATCCATCAAGGAGAATAACGAGAAGCATGGCATAGAGATGGGTGACATCGAGGGTGTAGGCATGGGAGTGCCGGGACCTATAAAGGATGACGGAACAGTATTGAAGTGTGTCAACCTCGGCTGGGGCGTGTTCAACGTGGCACAGTCACTCTCAGTACTGTGCGGCGGTATCAAGGTAAAGGCCGGAAACGATGCCAACGTAGCTGCACTCGGTGAGATGTGGCAGGGTGGCGGAAAGGGTCATCAGGATGTAGTCATGATCACACTCGGCACAGGCGTAGGCGGAGGAATCATCCGCGAAGGCAAAATCGTAGCCGGAGTAAACGGAGCAGGCGGAGAGATAGGACATATGCCTATGGTAGATGATGAGTCAGAGTGCTGTGGCTGCGGCAAGAAGGGCTGCTTAGAGCAGTATGCATCAGCAAACGGTCTCGTAAGAGTGGCAGAGAGATATATTGCAGCACACAGGGATGTGGCAACAAAGCTTGATTTAAATGCAGGCTTCACAGCCAAGGATGTATGCGATGCGGCAAAGGCAGGAGATGCAGCGGGCATTGCAGCAGTAGAGCAGTCTATGAAGCTTCTCGGCAAGGCAATGGCAGCAGTAGCATGCGTCATGGACCCTGAGGTATTTGTTGTCGGTGGAGGCCTCTCAAAGGCAGGAAGCATCATCATCGATACAGCAGCAAAGTACTATAAAGAGTATGCCTTCCATGCAAGCCGTGAGACAGAAATCAAGCTCGCCACACTCGGCAACTCAGCCGGCATGTATGGCGGAGTAAAGATGGTTATCGGCTAACAACATGAGATTGCAATTTTAAAAGAAATAAAATATAATGGCTACTAAAGATACACTACAATCGAGGTGAGACTATTGGCAGATTACTCAACAGAAGAATTAGAAAAAATAGCGGACAAATTTCGCTCAGATACCAGCGGTATAAGGGGAACAAAGGATTTTACGAGCCCAGAGGAGCTTTACGATGAGCTGAAAAAGGAAATCAAAAAGTACCATCCGTCGGATGACACGAGCCTTGTGGACAAAGCCTACAGGGTAGCTTATGATGCCCATAAGGGGCAGGCGCGTAAGTCAGGAGAGCCTTATATCATACATCCGCTTTGTGTTGCCATAATACTCGCCGAGCTCGAGCTGGATAAGGAAACAATTGCAGCAGGACTGCTCCATGATGTGCTGGAGGACACCATCATGACCATGGATGAGATGCGTGCGGAGTTTGGAGACGATGTCGCACATCTGGTGGATGGCGTCACGAAGTTAAAGCACCTGCATCTGACAGACAGCACCAAGGATCCGAAGGACAAGAATGCGGACAGGCTTGAGATGCAGGCTGAGAATCTGCGCAAGATGTTTCTCGCCATGGCGAAGGATATCAGAGTCATCCTCATAAAGCTGGCAGACAGACTGCACAATATGCGTACACTCAAGTACCAGTCCAAGGAGGCACAGCAGCGTATCGCCAGAGAGACACAGGATATCTACTGCCCTATCGCACAGCGACTTGGTATCAGCAAGATAAAGATAGAGCTCGAGGACCTTTGTATGAAGTACCTCTATCCGGATGCCTACTACGATCTGGTAGAGAAGGTAGCCCTCAGAAAGACAGAGCGCGACACCTACATCCAGGGCCTGGTAAACGATGTCAAGAAGTATGTTACAGATGCCGGCATCAAGGCTGAGATATACGGCAGGGCAAAGCATTTCTTCAGTATATATAAGAAGATGGTCAATCAGGACAAGACGATAGACCAGATATATGACCTCTTTGCCATCAGAATTCTGGTGGATACCATACCGGACTGTTACGCAGTGCTTGGTATCATACATGAGAAGTATAAGCCTATACCGGGCCGTTTCAAGGACTATATCGCCATGCCGAAGCAGAACATGTACCAGTCGCTTCACACGACACTCATAGGCCCGAGCGGACAGCCGTTTGAGATACAGATACGTACCTATGAGATGCATCGTACAGCTGAGTACGGTATCGCAGCGCACTGGAAGTACAAGGAAGCAAATAACGGCAATGCCACTACCACCACTGTCACAGAGGAAGAGAAGCTCAGCTGGCTGCGCCAGATACTTGAGTGGCAGCAGGACATGTCGGATAATAAGGAGTTTATGACTTTATTAAAGAGTGATTTAAATTTATTCTCCGACAATGTATTTGCATTTACACCGTCCGGCGATGTAAAGAACTTGCCAAAGGGCTCCACACCTATAGATTTTGCCTACAGCATACACTCTGCGGTCGGCAACAAGATGGTCGGTGCCAAGGTAAACGGCAAGCTGGTGCCGATAGACTATGTCATCAAAAACGGTGACCAGATAGAGATAATCACCTCACAGAACTCCAAGGGGCCAAGCCGTGACTGGCTCAAGGTCGTAAAAAGCACACAGGCCAAGAACAAGATCAACCAGTGGTTCAGAAGTGAGCTCAAGGAGGAGAATATACAGCACGGCAAGGATTTGATAGCAGCCTATGCCAAAGCAAAGGGTATCAACTTTGCTGAAATAAACAAGCCTGAGTATCAGGAGAAAATACGCCGCAAATACGGCTTCCACGACTGGAACTCATGCCTTGCAACCGTCGGTCACGGCGGACTCAAGGAGAGCCAGATAGTCAACAGGATGTACGACGAGTACAAGAAGGATCATGTGGTGCCAGTGACAGATGCAGATGTGCTTGGCAGCATCGCAGAAAAGCAGCAGGCGGCAGCAGGCACACAGCCCGAGCACAAGTCAAAGAGCGGTATTGTGGTACACGGACTCTATGACGTGGCTGTGCACTTCTCGAAGTGCTGCAATCCTGTTCCGGGAGATGAAATCGTGGGCTTTGTCACAAGAGGCCGAGGCATCTCCATCCACAGGACAGACTGCGTGAATATCATCAATCTGTCCAAGATAGAAAAGGACAGGCTCATAGAAGCAGAGTGGCAGGATACAGCCCTCATGGACAACGGTGCCGAGTATCAGGCAGACCTAAAGATATTCTGTCATGACAGGCCGGGACTGCTCGTAGATATCACAAAGATATTTACAGAGAAGGAAATCAATATCAGTGGTATCCAGTCCAAGACCAGCAAGCAGGGCATCGCTACAATCGAGGTATTTTTTAATATCAAAGGCAGGGACCAGATAAAGGTTCTAGTGGAGAAGCTCAGACAGATAGAAAGTGTAATAGACGTAGAGAGGACCACCGGCTAAATCCCGGTGGTTCTTGTGTGAAGCATATAAAATACAAGGAGTATACCCATATGGTAAATATGAAGATAGACCACTTCGTAGTGGGACCGGTGCAGACCAACTGCTACTTTGTCACCAATATAAAGACAAAGGAAATGATAATAATAGACCCGGGCGCGTGTGCTAATCAGCTCGCCAAAAAAGTGGACGAATCAGGCGCAAAGCCTGTTGCAATACTGCTCACACACGGACACTTTGACCATGCCACGGATGCAAAGCCGCTCGCAGACCGCTACGGCATCAAGATATATATCCATGAGGCAGACAAAGCCACACTCGATGACCCGCAGCTTAATGTCAGCTACATGATGGGGCAGTCAAAAACATTTTATGCGGATGTATTTTTGAAGGATAAGCAGGAAATTGACATCGCGGGCTTTCACATAGTAGTGCTTCACACACCGGGGCATACACCGGGCGGCTGTTGCTATTATTTCCCGTATGAGGACGTGATCTTTACAGGAGATTCGCTGTTTTGCGGCTCAATTGGACGTACGGATTTCAAGGGTGGCAGCATGTCAGACCTTGTGCGCACAGTGAAGGAAAAAATCATGACACTGCCTGAGCATACAGAGGTGTACCCGGGCCACAACGACACAACAACCATAGAAAACGAGAGGATGTATAACCCTTACTTATGATAGTAGTAGTATTTAATAAACCGGATTTTGAATATGATGTGCACTCACTGCTCAAGGAGTTCTTCCCGCAGGAGGATGTGCAGATGTACTATAGCTGCTCACCTGATGAGGTGGAAGGGAAAAACTTAGCCTGCACACACCACGAGATGACATATGATGGCGTAAAGGAATTTGCGGATGCCTCACATCTATTTAAGATAGATTATGTGGGCGATCAGATTACGGTGGAGTGGATGATAAATAGGGTCAATGATAAGGGCGATAGAGAAAATCCGGATAAGGAAATTTTAAATAATTCCATGACAGGTGATATGCAGCAAGCCGACGAAAGTGATATTAAAACAGCCGGAAAAAGTATCTGCACAAAAATATCCGTGACCGGAACAGACCGTAAGGAAACCAAAAACCGCCTCAAGCTCGCACTGTATTCCATGATAGAAAAGGGCACAGGAAAGAGCCTTCCGTGGGGCACACTCTCAGGCATCAGACCGACCAAGATAGCCATGAAATGCATAGAGGACGGCATGAGCGATAAGGAAACCTACGACTATCTGAAGAAAACCTACCTCGCAAGCGATGAGAAAATCGACCTCTCAATAGGCATAGCAAAGCGTGAGAAGGCATTGCTCGACAAGGTGGACTATGACAACGGCTACAGCCTGTACATAGGCATACCATTCTGCCCGAGCACCTGTGCATACTGCTCGTTTACCTCATACCCGCTGGGTGTGTGGAAAAACCGCGTGGATGATTACCTTGACGCACTTGAGAAGGAGATAGACTACACGGCGCAGAAGTTCTACCACAAGAAGCTAAATTCCATCTACATAGGAGGCGGCACACCGACCACACTAAGCCCTGCTCAGCTTGACAGGCTTATCAGAAAAATCAAATGCAGCTTTGATTTAAAGGACTGTCTGGAATTTACAGTGGAGGCAGGCAGACCGGACTCCATCACGAAAGAAAAGCTTATGGCACTAAAGAAAAACGGCATCAGCCGTATATCGGTAAATCCACAGACTATGAAGCAGCAGACACTTGATATAATAGGAAGACACCACACGGTAGACGATACGATACAAAGCTTCAAGCTCGCGCGTGAGCTGGGCTTTGACAACATAAACATGGACCTCATCATGGGACTTCCAGAGGAGACACTCGATGATGTAAGGCACACAATGGAGCTGGTGAAGGAGCTGGCGCCTGACAACGTCACCATCCATTCACTCGCAGTAAAGCGAGCTGCAAGACTCACCATCTTCAAGGACCGCTACAGCGATATGCAGATGGTCAACACTCAGGAGCATATGGATCTCTGCGCAGCCTACTGTAAGCAGATGGGGCTTGAGCCATACTACCTCTACAGACAGAAGGGCATGGCAGGCAACATGGAAAACGTGGGCTATGCGGCAAAGGGCAAGGCCGGTGTATACAACATACTGATCATGGAGGAAAAGCAGACCATCGTGGCCTGCGGAGCAGGAGCAAGCACCAAGCGCGTCTGGCACGTACCGAATCCGGATGGCACACACCGCATCGATAGATGCGAGAATGTCAAGGATGTAGGGCAGTATATCGCAAGGATTGATGAGATGATAGAGAGGAAGATAAAGCTCTTTGAGGAGTAAAATATCCATGCCGGCTTATATAAATAACAATTAAATTATTAAATACAACTTAAAATTAGATATTATAACCAAAAATTTTGACATTTATTGACAAAACAATACCCTAAGTATATTATGTTAATAGTAAATTTTTGCGTAGAATAAAATCGGGGGGGGGTAGGCAGATGCCAACCCCTTTCATTGGGTATATTGGGAGTATATTCAGTTTATGGGGAATAACCTATTAAATATAGAAGAGGGAAGAAAATGAGCAAAGAACATAAGAAAACATTCGAACACTGGGAAGTAGTAACGTTATTATTGATGATTTATGACTTTATGGCAGTCGCTGTATCGTATTTTGCAGCATTATGGGTACGTTTTGACTGTAAATTTTCATCAATAGAAACGATATATCTTCATACATATTATAAGAGTATCCTGTTTTATGCAGCTTTTTGTGTGATCGTGTTTTGGTTCATGCGTCTGTATAAGAGCATTTGGAGATTTGCAAGTTATTCAGAGTTAATGCGTGTGACAGCTGCGACTTTAATCAGTAGCATTGTTTATGCGGTTACTCTGACAGGATTTGTGCTAAGAATGCCAATCTCCTATTTTATAATAGGTATGGTATGCCAGTTTATCACGACGTTAGGAATCCGTTTCTCTTATCGTTTTATTCTTCTCTTGCGAGGAAGAGCGAATAAGAATGAAAACGAAAAGAAAGTCATGCTGATTGGTGCAGGAGCTGCAGGACAGCTGATTTTTCGCGATATCAAAAATGCAAAAGAAACGAATGAGATAGTTGCTTGCTTTATTGATGATAATCCAAATAAGTGGGGCAGATATATTGACAATGTGCCTGTGTTTGGTGGCAGAGACCGAATCATGGAAGCAGTAGAAAAATTCAATATTGATAAAATTTATATGGCTATACCGAGTGCAAAACCGGAAGAGAAGAGAGATATCTTAAGTATCTGCAGTGAAACATCTTGTGAACTTATGAATCTGCCAGGTATGTATCAGCTTTATACCGGAGAAGTATCTGTCAGCAGGATGAAAAAGGTACAGATTGAAGATTTATTAGGAAGAGATCCGATTAAACCGGATATGTCAGAAGTATTCGATTATATAAAAGGAAAGGTTGTACTTATTACAGGTGTTGGTTCCATCGGTTCGGAATTGGCAAGACAGATTGCATCACATCAGCCGAAGCATCTGATTCTATTTGATATATATGAGAACAATGCATATGATATTCAATTGGAGCTTAGAAAGAAATATCCGGAACTGAAGCTTGATACCCTTATTGGATCTGTGCGAGACAGCAGAAAGATATTTCAGGTGTTTGAGCAGTACAGACCGGAAATCGTATATCATGCAGCAGCACACAAACATGTTCCGCTCATGGAAGATAGTCCATGTGAGGCAATCAAGAATAATGCAATCGGAACATACAAGACAGCATATGCAGCTATGGCACATGGCTGTAAGAAGTTTGTATTAATCAGTACAGACAAGGCTGTAAATCCAACGAATATAATGGGCGCATCTAAGCGCCTGTGTGAAATGATTATTCAATCATTTGCAGCAAAAATCAAAGAGGGAAAGGCATACGAAGTGCCACAGCTGTTTACGCATGGAATGAATGATGTAATTACAGCACCGGAAATTGTAGAAGCATTAAAGACAGCACAGACAGAGTTTGTTGCTGTTCGATTTGGTAATGTACTCGGTAGTAATGGATCTGTTATTCCAATCTTCAAAAAACAGATTGAAGCAGGTGGACCGGTAACAGTTACGCATCCGGATATTATCCGTTATTTTATGACGATTCCAGAGGCAGTAAGTCTTGTACTTCTTGCCGGTACTTACGCAAAAGGCGGAGAAATCTTTGTTTTGGACATGGGAGAACCGGTAAAGATTGATACATTAGCAAGAAATCTCATAAGATTATCCGGTTATACACCTGATGTGGATATTAAACTGGTATATACTGGACTTCGACCGGGAGAAAAGCTCTATGAGGAAAAACTTATGGCAGAAGAAGGACTCAAGAAGACAAAAAATGATTTGATTCACATTGGTTGCCCAATTCCGTTTGATATCGAAGAGTTTTTACAGCAATTGGATGGACTACTTGAAGCTGCTTATAAAAATAAGGATGATATGAAAGAGAGAGTACAGAAAGTGGTAACTACTTATCATCCTGCATAAGATAATTACTACAATTAGTAAAGTTACTAAATGGGGAAAGAAGGAAGAGAATCAATGAGTAGAAAGAACATACAATTTAGCCCACCTGATATCAGTGAGGCGGAGATTAATGAGGTATGTGATGCACTTCGTTCTGGCTGGATTACAACAGGACCAAGAACAAAAGAGTTAGAAAAAAGACTAGCAGATTTCTGCCATACAGACAAAGTTGTTTGTCTTAGTTCAGCAACAGCAGCAGAGGAACTTAATTTAAGAATCCTTGGAATAGGAGAAGAGGATGAAGTAATTGTCCCTGCATATACATATACGGCGACAGCAGCTGCTGTAATTCATTGTGGAGCCAAAGTAGTGTTTATCGATAGTCAGAAAGACTCTACTGAAATGGATTATGATGCCATGGAAAAGGCTATTAATGGAAAAACTAAGGCTATCATTGCTGTTGATTTGGCAGGTATTGTAGCTGATTACGATAGAATATACGAAGCTGTGGAACGTAAAAAGAATTTATTTACTCCAAAGACGGAAATTCAAAAGTCTCTTGGAAGAGTTGCCGTGTTAGCAGATGGAGCACATTCCTTAGGGGCTAACAGAAATGGAAAGATGGCGGGAGAAATTGCTGATTTTACTTCGTTTAGTTTCCATGCTGTGAAGAACTTTACTACAGCTGAAGGTGGTGCTGCCACATGGAAAAATATTGCAGGAATTGATAATGAAAAACTGTATAAGCAGTATCAGTTACTGAGTCTTCATGGACAATCAAAAGACGCGTTAGCTAAGACACAGCTTGGTGCATGGGAATATGATATTGTAGCTCCTTACTACAAATGTAATATGACAGACGTTATGGCAGCTATCGGACTTAGACAGCTGGATAGATATCAGGGACTGCTTGAAAGAAGAAGAGAGATTATAGGTAGATACGATAAGATGTGTGACAATTTTGGAATTATGCATCTGAAACATTATGGAGAAAATTACAATGGATCAGGACATTTGTATCTAACTAGAGTGCCGGGAATAACGGATGAGCAGAGAAGAGAGATTATTATAAAGATGGCTGAGCAGGGTGTAGCAACAAATGTCCACTATAAGCCGTTGCCGATGATGACGGCTTATAAAGCGTATGGGTGGGACATAAAGGATTTCCCTAATGCTTATGATTATTATGAAAATTTGATTACGCTTCCACTTCATACAAAATTGACAGATGAGGATGTAGAGTATGTTATGGAGAATTATAGTAACATAGTTGAAGAATATCTGAAATAGGGAGTAGATGTGATGCTTAAAAAATGGGAATCCTTACCGGATTTTATGAAGAATGAAGAGGTTAGACCCTATTATGAAGTTCTTAGGAAGAAGAAAGGTAGTCTTTTCCTTAAACGTGTATTTGATATATTGGTTGGTTTGATAATTTTGATTATTACAGCAATCCCAATGATTATAATTGCGGTAATGATAAAGTTTGATTCAGAAGGTTCTGTATTTTATAGGCAGGAGAGAGTTACTGCATATGGAAAACACTTCAGAATACATAAGTTTCGAACAATGGTCAGTAATGCGGATAAGATAGGATCTACAGTAACTGTTGATAATGACAATCGAATTACTAAAGTGGGAGCAAAGCTTAGAGGTTGCAGACTAGATGAGCTACCACAAGTGTTCGATGTCTTGAACGGTAATATGAGTTTTGTTGGAACAAGACCGGAAGCTATTAAATATGTGGAAATGTATGAACCAGAATATATGGCTACATTGCTTTTGCCAGCGGGAATAACCAGTGAAGCCAGTATTAGATATAAAGATGAAGCGGAATTGCTTGATAAAGCTGATGATGTGGACAAGGCATATGTAGAAAAAGTATTACCGGGAAAGATGAAATGGAATTTGGAGAGCATAAAAAAATTCAGCTTTTGTGGTGAAATTGGAACGATGTTTAGAACAGTATTTGCTGTTCTCGGGAAGGAATATGACGAAGAACAATGGAAAACAGAACGATTATAGATGTAATTTTACAGTTGTTACAGAGTCTAATGAAAAGAAAATGGAATGCAGAATGCATAAATTTGTCTGTTAAGAATATTATTGTATAATTTTCTACAAAAGCTAAAAGGGCGCACGCAAGGCAGACGATGAAGATACGAAATATGTAGAAAAAGAACTTCTGAGAAATATGAAATATAGTATAGAAAGAATTAAGAACTTTAATTGTATAAAAGAAATAGAAACAGTGATAAAAACGGCATTGGCGGTTATTAGGTGATTTAAAATGGAATATAGTGTTTTGATGACGGTTTATGGGAAAGATAATCCGGATTATTTTAAAATGGCATTAATGAGTATGGTAACACAAACAAAAAAGGCAGATGAAATTGTAGTTGTAAAAGATGGACCAATAACAAGAGAACTACAAAAGGTGCTTGATGACATGGATAATCAAAATCCAAATTTAATTGTCCAAGTTCAATTACCTGCTAATAAGGGGCTTGGACTAGCCCTGAATGAAGGGATTAAAGTATGTAAAAATGAGTTATTAGCACGGATGGATTCCGATGATATATCATTACCTACAAGATGCGAAAAACAAGTAGCAGAATTTGAAAAAAATTCCGATTTAGATATTGTCGGGTGTCCAGTAATAGAATTTGTAGGAGAACCTGATAATGAAGTGGGAAAGAGAAATGTTCCATTTGATAATGTGGCAATTCATAAATATTGTAGAAAAAGAGATCCATTTAATCATCCTACGGTTATGTATCGTAAAAGCAAAGTCGAAGCAGTAGGTGGATATGGAAATCTTAGAAAGAACCAAGACACTGATTTGTGGATAAAGATGTTGTCAAATGGTGCTGTATGTAAAAATTTAACGGAGTATCTTTTGAGGTTTCGATTCGATGAAGGAACCTATAAAAAAAGAAAAAACTGGTTAAATACGAAATTATTGATAAAAATTAGATGGAATGCTTTTAGAATAGGTTTTTGCTCTTTCTTTGATTTTATAGAAGTTGCGGGTGCGCAAATGGCTATATATATGTTGCCAATTTCTTTTCAACGTTTTATATATACTAAAATTTTGAGGTGATAATTTGATTGATAGAATTTGTTTGAAAATAAAAGAGATAATACATTATATTTTTCATATTAGTATTTATCATAATAATGTTATCTTAAGAGGAGTCCCTAAATTAGTGTATGGCAAGAATATTATATTTGGTAAGAATGTAATACTAAATGACGCTGTTTTTATTCATGCGAAAGAAGGCGTATCTATAGGAGAAAATACAACTTTATCATATGGAACTTCAGTAATAACGGAAAGCTATGTAGTTGATAATTATAGTATGTATAAGAAAAAAGAACATTCGGGCAAAAAAATAGTTATTGGTAGAAATGTTTGGATATGTGCTAATTCATTAATATTACCGGGTGTTCGAATTGCTGATAATGTTATTGTAGGTGCTGGAAGTGTTGTTGTAGACGATTTAATGGAGGAAGGTGCATTATACGCAGGAAATCCAGCAAGATTTATAAAGAAAATGGAGTGGAAAGTATGAAAATATTACATATTACTGCTACGCATTTGAAACCAGATGGTGGGGTTCCAATAGTGTTGAAAAAACTTGTAATAGAACAGAATAAAATTGATAATATAAAATCCACAGTTATATCATTGGTTGCAGATGTTGACGATATGCAATGTGTTTTTTTTAAGCATGTTCCAATTCGGAATTTTAATGATTTTATTGTAAGATATAATCCTGATATCGCTATTTTACATAGTTTTTATTATTATCAATATAACTTTATTGTTAAGAGTTTAATTGGTATGAAAATCCCATATTTTATAGAACCTCATGGTTCATTTGGAAGGGCTGCGTTAAAAAAATCATATCTAAAAAAAGTAGTTGCAAATAATACAGTATTTAGAAAGCAAATAAAGAAGGCATACGGGTTTATTTTTTTAAATAATGCTGAAAAAAAAGATTCTAAGTATAAAACGTGTAATGATTTAGTTATTCCAAATGGATTAGATTCTAGTGATATAAGTAATGAAATAAAAGAAAATCAAGATTTTAGATTATATTATATTGGAAGATATGATGTTCATCATAAGGGAATGGATTATCTAATGAAGGCTTTGGAAATTTTAGATAAAGAGAAATATTCGTTAGATGTTGTCATGTGGGGGAAAGGAGCTGAAAAAGACGAACAATATTTAATAAAAAAACAGCAGTCATTTAAATATGTTAATCTTTGTATAAAACCTTCCATATATGGAGAAGAAAAAAAGCAACAATTAGAACAAATAGGTCCTATGATACTGACATCTAGATATGAGGGATTTCCAATGACTGTGTTAGAGGCGTGGGGATTTGGAAATCCGTGTATTGTTACTGAAGGGACTAATGTTGCTGATGAGGTAGTTAATAATGGTCTAGGCTGGAGAACTAGGCTGGATGCAAAGAGTATAGCAAATTGTATTAAAGTGGCAGTAGAAGATTATTCAGTTAATAAAAAAGAGTATATATTTAATACTAAAAAATATGTATTAGATAATTATGGATGGGAAAAAATAGCTCAAAGATCAATAAGATTATTAAATAAAAAAGAGTAGGAAAAAAATGAAGATATTATTATTGGCATGTCTTGCAAAAAATAAAAGTGGAAATACATTTGGAGGTGCAGAAAAATCAATAATTAATTTAGCTAATTGGTTAGCTGAAAAGGGACATATTGTAACACTTGCATCTGTACAAGGATGCGAGCAGTCATTTCAAATTAATGATAAAGTTGATTTTAAAGCATATAAAATAAAAGAAAAAAGAAAAATATTTGTTCATATTCAAATGATGAAAAATACTTGGAATGCAATAAGATATTCAAATCCTGATGTTATAATAGGGTTTTGGATTCATCCAATGTTTTACGCGTTGTTAAGTAGAAATGGTAAAAAATGTATAAATGTATATTCAGAAAGAAATGATCCTAATTTGGAATATAGTGTTATTTCTAAAATTCTTAGAAATTATGTTATGAAGAATTCATCTGGTATAGTATTTCAGACTCAAAATGCTCAACATTATTTTAATAGTGATATTATTAAAAAAAGCGTAGTTATTCATAATCCGGTATATATTTCGAAAGAACAATATGCATTATATAACGATGGAAAACACAGAATAGTGTCTGTTGGAAGGCTGAATAAACAAAAGAATTATAGTTTACTTATTAATGCGTTTAGTAAATTGAGTGATAAATATCCTGAATATATACTAGAAATATATGGGGAAGGTCCATTAAGAACTGAATTGCAGGAAACTATAGATTTATATAAACTTAATTCAAGAATATTATTACCGGGGGCATTTCCTGATGTTATTGATAAAATATATGGTGCTGAGATATTTGTTTTACCTTCATTGTACGAGGGTATGCCCAATTCTCTTATGGAAGCTATGGCTTTGGGAATTCCAGTTATTGCCTCTGATTGTCCTTGTGGGGGACCAAAAGAATTAATTGAAAATGAAAATAATGGATTTTTATTTGAAGTAAATAATGAAGAAGATTTGATAAATAAAATTGAACATGTTATTCGGCTTCATAATAAAATAAATTTACAAAATAATGAAAAAAATATATGTATTACGCATTCTCGAAATACTATATTTGCGAAATGGTTGGAATATATTACTGCTTTATCAAAATGAAGGAGATTGGATTAGGTGAAAAATAAGTTGGATGATAAATATAGTATGTTTGTTGATGGCTTTTTAATTAGCATTATTTTAACATTAGAAATAATTTTTTCACAAGGAATTATAATTATAATTCCTTTTTTGATTATACGTTTCTTTATATTATGTAGAAAAAATAAAAAAATGGTTATTACAGATACAACATTATGGTTGTTGGTGATGTTATTTCTAACAACGCTTAATGGATTAAGAGTAATTGATAACGATGAACAATTCTCTGTAATATATAATTTAGTTGCTTTTATTTGTTTGATTCTTATACAAATGATCATGCATTTTTATCATAATGTAATAGATTTAATTAAACCAATGGTAGTTATAACTACTATTTTATCTGGAGGAATTATATTTGTTAAAGAATATGGGATGTTAAAGAATAGATGGACGGATTTCCTAATAGGTAATTCGGGTTATAGATTAGGTATTTCATCAGGTATAAATCCTAATATGATTACTTGGACATTTGGCTTTTTAGCATTGCTCAGTCTTTTTTTATTTGCTACAGAAAAAAAAATGAGATATATAGGCGTATATGCTATAGACTTGATAGTGGTATTTTTTACCGGATCGAAAAATGGATTACTTCTTGCAATTATACCATTATTTATATATGCAATTAAAGCCTTACGCAAAGTTAACATAAAGACTTTAATATTGATTAGTGTTTTGCTACTGATGATCTGGTTTATTATTCATAGAAATCCTGTTTTGTATACACTGGTAGGTAAGAGAATCGATTCCATGCTGTATACATTAGGATTATTTAATAATGTCAAAAACACCTCTGTCAGCTTAGATATAGGGTCTACTGAAAAGAGATTAGATATGATATCTGTAGCGGAAGGCATGTTTTGGAAACATCCAATTCTAGGGTGGGGAATTGGTGCATTTGCGAAATATAGTGGTTATGGATATTATTGTCATAATAATTATATGGAAATATTAGTAAGTTGTGGCATTATAGGTTTTTTGCTTTATTATTGTTATTTAATATATGAAAGCTTCTTCTTATTAAAGATGAAAAATGGCATAAAAAAAGATCTGGCTATTATGTTGTTTATGAGTTTATTCTTTTTGGATTTTAGTACTGTGAATTTTTATTCTCATATAGCATTATATATTAGGACAATTCTTTTAGTTGAAATTATAAAACTAAAATATGAGTAAAAATATAATATAACATAAATGGTGAAAAATGAGAACTAATAAATTGATTAAAAATACAATATCATCTTTGATTTTACAAATTGTAACTATATTTACAGGATTTGTTATTCCAAAACTTATTTTAGAGAGTTATGGATCTGAGGTTAATGGATTATTAAATTCAATAACACAATTTTTGTCAATTATTGCTTTTTTGGAATTGGGAGTAGGAGCAGTTGTTCAATCGGCTTTATATAAACCTTTAGCAGAAAATAATATCAGTAAGTTAAATGAGATATATGCTTCAGCACAAAAATTTTTTTCAAGATTAGCTAAAGCTTTATGTTGTTATGTAATTGTTTTAATATTCATATACCCATTATTTAGCAGTAATCACTTTAATATAACCTATGTTGTATCGTTAATAATTATAATGAGTATTAATTCAGTTGCACAGTACTATTTTGGAATAGTCAATTCGTTGTTTTTGACTGCAGATCAAAAAGGATATATACAATATAATGTGCAGATTCTTACCGTAGTTATAAACACTATTTTTTGTATTATTTTAATAAAAGCAAAGTTTTCGATACATATTGTTAAGTTAACAACAGCATTAATATATTTAATTAGACCAATATATTTAAACTATTACATTAAAAGAAAATATAATATAAATAAAAAAATAAAGTTAGACTATGAGCCTATAGAGCAAAAGTGGAATGGAGTTGCTCAGCATATAGCTGCAATAATTCTAGACGGAACAGATACAATTGTTTTAACTATATTTGCAGACTTGAAATTAGTTTCAGTTTATTCGGTTTATTATCTTGTTGTTTCAGGAATAAAAGCTATGTTTAATGCTATGACAACTGGTGTGCAGGCTTTATTAGGAAATATATATGCAAGAGGGTGTAAAGAAGAATTAATTGATACTTTTAAGATGACAGAATGGATTATACATCTAGTTACAATATTCATCATGGGGATTGCAGCTTGTTTAATAACACCATTTGTGCTTGTTTATACAAATGGTGTTAATGATGCAAATTACAATCAAAAATTGTTTGGATATTTAATATCTTTTGCTTATGCGGCATATTGTCTTCGACTACCATATCATATTATGATAAGAGCCTGTGGAAGGTATAGAGAAACACAAAAAAATTATATCTTTTCGGCAGTAATTAATATATTAATTTCAATTATTTTTGTATGGAGATATGGATTAGTAGGCGTTGCTATAGGTACTCTATGTGCAATGCTTTTTCAAGCAATTGGGCTTGCAAGATATAATGCTAAGAATATTGTAGGACTTTCGTATATAGATATGCTTAAACCGTTTATTATAGATATATTGACAATGGGAATTGGAATATTAGTGAGTAATAAAGTTGTGAATTTAACAATTATAAATTGTAATTTTCTTTTTTGGTTAGGTCTTGCTGTTAAAACTACAATAATTTGGATAGTAGTTGTTAGCTGCATAAATATATTGTTTTATAGAAATAATATAATTCAAATTTTAAAAAGGATAAATAAATGGGAAAAAAAGTAGATAATTTAGAAACACTTAATAGAATAAAAACTATAATGATGATATTTATTGTATTGTATCATAGTATGGCCTTATGGTTACCAGAGGGATGGTTTAATCAGGTTCCTAAACAGAAAAGTATTATAATTTCTATTATAGCACAATATTTAAATTTAATACATATTTATGTTTTTACATTTGTTTCTGGAATTGTTTTTGGAATATTGAAGTTTGAAAAGAAAAGATATAATAGTTATAAAGTAATTATTTGTAAAAAAGTAAACAGGCTACTGGTACCTTATGTTTCTGTTATGATATGTTGGTGCATCCCATTTTATTGTATATTTTTTAAACCGACATTAAAAGATATATTTTTGAATTATATTTTAGGTTATGCTCCATCACAACTTTGGTATTTATTAATGCTGTTTTGGATTTTTATATGTGTATATCCTATAGCTGATTATATAAATAATATGTCATATAAAAATATATGTGTTTTGGCAGTATGTATATATTTAGCATACTATATATTTAGTATGCTATTTGAATTGCCATTTCAATTGTTAACAACTTTTAAATATTTACCGTTTTTTATTTTAGGAATGAAATATGATAGTTTTAATCATAATAGAGTAGGGTGGTATAGCGTTATAAACATTGCATTATTTGCTGTTTATTTATTAATTCCGGATGGAAATTGCATTATTAGAGTGATAAAGAAAGTGGTTACTTTTGGAGTAAGTTATTATGGAGTTTTGACTATAATGAAATTACCTAGCAACTTTTGGAATTTAAAATTATGGGAAAATCACATAGTTAAATATTTTGAAAAAAATAGTTTTTTGGTATATCTTTTTCATCAGCAGGTAATATGGATTATGGTTTATTTTCTTAATGGTTTAGCATCTCCAGCATTAATTGTTGTAGTTTCATTTATAGTCTCAATATTTATTAGTTTTGGTATAATAAATATTATGAATAGATATAGAGTTACAAGATTTTTAATTGGAGGTAAATAATTAAATTATGATTATTAGATATTTATTAAGAAATATATATTTACATATAAACTCTATCAATTATTGGAGAAGGAAGGGGACAAAAATTGGAGAAAATTGTGATATACATTCGTCGGCCAGTCTTGGAACAGAACCATATTTAATTGAAATTGGTTCAAATGTTAGAATAAATGCTGGTGTGCAGATATTAACTCATGATGGAGGAGTGTGGGTATTACGGAATTTAAAAGAAGAATATTATGATTGTGATTTATTTAGAAAAGTATCTATAGGTAATAATGTGCATATAGGAACAAATGCAACTATTTTACCAGGGGTAAATATAGGAGATAATTGTATTATTGGGTTAGGAGCTATTGTAACAAAGGACATTCCTAATAATTCAATTGCAATTGGAGTGCCAGCAAAGGTGATAGAAACGATTTATGATTATGAATTAAAAAGAAAAGATGAATTTTTGCATACTAAGTATTTAAAACCAAAAGAAAAGGAAAAGTATATTAAAAATATTTGTAGGTGAACCTTAATTTCCAGTCTATGAATAATGTAATCATCAAGTTGCCACAGGGGGCCAGCCCCCCTAACTTCCAAAAATGAGTAGTTCTAATGAAAATAAAATGTAAGCGCTCAATATTCCAACGCTAGATCTTAATTAACGCTTGCATCATTTTTGCTAGATGCAAGCGTTTATTTGTTCTGGCTGCAGTATTCTCTACATGTAGAATTCTTTATACCACTCAGCAAATTTTCTGAGTCCCTCTCTCAGGCTTGTATCTGGCTTGAAACCAAAATCAGCCTCCAGAGCGCTTGTGTCAGCGTAGGTGACCGGTACATCGCCCGGCTGCATGGCTACAAGCTTCTTGTGGGCATCAAAGTCATAGTCTGCCGGGAGTACTTCTGCTCGGATCAGCTCCTGCTGTAGTATGTCTACGAATTCCAGCAGATTTTCAGGCTGATTATTTCCTATATTGTATACAGCGTATGGTGGGATTGGGAGACCGTCCTCACCATTTTTCTTTTCAGGTGCGGCTTTCATTACACGTTTTACACCCTCTACTATGTCATCCACATATGTGAAGTCCCTCTTACAGTTTCCATAATTGAATATCTGTATTGTTTCACCGGCACGGAGCTTGTTGGTGAATCCAAAGTATGCCATGTCAGGCCTTCCGGCTGGACCATATACTGTGAAGAAGCGCAGTCCTGTTGATGGTATATTGTACAGCTTGCTGTATGCGTGAGCCATGAGCTCGTTTGATTTCTTTGTGGCTGCATAGAGCGATACAGGATTGTCTACTTTATCATCAGTTGAATAAGGCACCTTTTTGTTGGAACCATATACTGATGATGAAGATGCATATACCAGATGCGCCACACCGTCGTAGCTGTCATATGAGTGGCGGCATGCTTCAAGTATGTTATAGAAGCCTATGAGGTTGGATTCTATATACACATCCGGATTGGTGATGGAGTAGCGCACTCCTGCCTGAGCAGCCAGATTTACGACTACTGCCGGCTTGTATTCGGTAAATATCTTGTTGATGATTTCCCTATCTGCGATGGAATTTTTAAAGAATGTCCAGGATGAGTTGTTGTGTTTTGCAACCTCTTTTTCAATCTGTGTCAGTCTGTATTCCTTTATAGATACATCGTAGTAGTCGTTCATGTTGTCGATTCCTACTATGTGTATTGTGGTAGTTGTGCGTAAAAGCTCCAGTACCAGGTTTGAGCCGATGAAGCCGGCTGCACCGGTCACCAGTATTGTTTTTCCTTCCAATGATACATTTTGTGGTTTCATGAGGGGATTCTCCTTAATCTTATTAAATGTGAGTTGGTTTAAATATTATGTGCTGTCGGCATACCGGATTAATCACGTCTGAATAAATCTCGGGTGTAGACCTTGGCGGACACATCATCAAGGCAGTTGTCATAGCGGTTTGCTATGATGCTCTGGCTCTGGCTCTTGAATTGTTCCAGATTATTTACCACACGGCTTCCGAAGAATGTGGTGCCGTCCTCGAGAGTAGGCTCATAGATGATGACAGTTGCACCCTTTGCCTTTATTCGTTTCATGACACCCTGTATACTGCTCTGACGGAAGTTGTCAGAGTTACTTTTCATGGTAAGTCTGTATACACCGACTACAACTTCCTTTTCCTTTGCCTGATCCCATGAGCTGTTTGCCTCATATGCTCCGGCGAGCTCAAGTACTCTGTCAGCTATAAAGTCTTTTCTTGTCCTGTTGCTTTCTACAATCGCACTCATCATGTTCTGTGGCACGTCGTTGTAGTTTGCCAGCAGCTGTTTTGTGTCCTTTGGCAGGCAGTATCCACCGTATCCGAAGGATGGATTGTTATAGTGTGTTCCGATACGTGGGTCTAGACATACACCGGTAATGATATCCTGTGTGCTCAGTCCTTTCATCTCTGCATATGTATCGAGCTCGTTAAAATAAGAGACACGCAGCGCGAGATATGTATTGGCGAAGAGCTTTACGGCCTCAGCCTCAGTGAATCCCATAAAAAGTGTGTCGATATCTTCCTTTAGAGCGCCCTCCTGCAGTAGTGCGGCAAATTTGTGAGCTGCCTCGGTGAGCCTGTCATCATTTTTGTCTGTGCTCACGATGATTCTTGATGGGTAGAGGTTATCGTACAGAGCCTTTGATTCACGAAGAAACTCCGGGCTGAATATGATGTTTGAGGTATTGTATTTTTTCCTTACTGATTCTGTGTAGCCTACCGGTATGGTTGATTTAATTACCATGATAGCATCAGGATTGACCTTTAGAACGAGCTCAATTACGGCTTCGACTGCAGATGTATCAAAGTAGTTCTTTTTGCTGTCGTAGTTTGTAGGAGCTGCGATGACCACATAGTCAGCATCCCTGTAGGCTGCCTCTCCGTCAAGTGTGGCTGTCAGGTTGAGGTACCTTTCTGACAGATACTTTTCTATGTATTCATCCTGTATAGGTGATTTTCTGTTGTTTATCATATCTACCTTTTCAGGAATTATATCAACCGCTGTCACATGATTGTGCTGTGCCAGAAGTGTGGCAATAGACAGACCTACATATCCGGTGCCGGCTACTGCTATATTCAGTGGCGATGGAGATGCGAGCTTTCCCTTATTATTGTTTATAAAAAGCTCAGTGATATCGAAATCAAGTGCCTCTCCAAGACTTTCAAGCTGCTCTATTGACGGCATGAAGTCCTGTTGTTCTATTCGGGATATGAGAGCACGGTTGATTCTGGTTGCATCCGATAGCTCTGCCTGTGTCATGTTTTTGCTTTTTCTTAGTCTTGCGATAGTGTCGGCAAGACGGGAGGTGGATAATTTTTTCATATGTTCCTTCTTTCTTTATGTAGATGAATGTTATGATTAATAACATGATATAGATTTTTACCACTTTTACTAAACGTACTAAATATAGCATAAAGAGGATGTGACTTCAACGGAATGAAATGAAATGAGGAAAATGTTATGGAGAGTAACAAAACTTTAAGCCTGGAAAGCCCAATGGAGTTGTCAAAAACCACTAGACAAAAAGGTTGAAAGCTTTAATTTTTATCAGGAGGGCCTAACCGGTTCCAACAAGGTTAGATTTTTTTGTATTTATTATGTTACAATTACCACTATTGAAATATAAGTGTGAAAATGGTACTATATAGATGAGCTTTTTAAATATACAAAAGAGGATGATAATGTCAAATAAAAGAAACAAAACCAAGAAAGAAAATTCGCAGAAAAAAGAAAAAAATAAAGGAACACTAATAGGGCAAATTTCAGTAGCGTTGAGCATAGCAACCATTATATTAGGGGCATATTGGCAAATTACACAGAAAATTGAAAATATTAATGTTAATATAGCAAAGTTACAAGAAAACCAGAAAAAACTAAACGATAATTTATCAAGGATTGATACAGAAAGCAAACAAATTTATAAAGATATATATGAAGATAAAGGAGTGAATACACAATTAAGAGACATATGGGATATATTGGGTATTGAACCATATAAAGCTGATGAGAATTTTGTAGGAGAATTAGGAAATGTAGAGCATTTTAATTCAAATGCTCATTCATCAATTTCCAGAACAACAGTTATAGGAACTGATGCTAATGGAAACGCACATTTAGCTGATGAGTTAATAGGTAAAATGGTAATTCTTGTTTATACAGAAGATGATAAGGATGTTTTTTTTATGGGAAAATTCAATGATAATTATCATTGGGATGGATATTGTATAACAAATGTGTACTATAAGGATGGAACTTTGTTTGGTTTATGTGAATCTAACTTTGATGATGGAAAGAGGATGGATTATATTTCATTATATAGAGAAGATAATAATGAATGGACGTATACAAATAGAAATATAGGAGCAGATGGTAATAGTGGAATTACTAAATGCTTTACTTATAGTACATCGGATGTGAAGAATTTTACAGAAACTAATGTTAGAACAAATGATTTTATAATACCTGATGATTATATTGAACAAAATGATTTTAAAATGCTTAAATATTATTCAGGTACCACATCGAAAGAAGTATATAATGATACATCGGGAAACGCGTATGAAGTCATATATTATAGTGACGGAACAGTAAAAACATTGTATAATGGACAATTCGTAGATGGAACTTTTAATGATAGTACAGGCAATGCGTGGGATATTTCATATTCAGAGAAAGAAGGAGTTTACATATATAATAAGGGAATATTTAAGAATAATTATGCAACAGATACAGTGGAATCAGAGCCAGTTGATTTGAATCGTATTAATCAGATTATTGATGGTAAGAAATATGATTGTGAATTAAAGTGGCGATAGAATGTGGATAGATGGAGAAATAGGTAATTATATGAAAAAAAAAGAAAAAAATAAATATTTTTTTGGTACAAATAAAACGCAAATGAATATAGAAGAGTATGTTTCTCAAATTAATGAAATATCAAAATATTATTTTGAAAGATGTGAGAAATACAAAAAAAGATTTTATAGATGTTGTTTTATTCGTATTTTTGCAGCAACGATGATTCCAATAATATCTTTAGCATCAGAAATTAGCCCTAGTACGATAATAGTTTCAGTATTATCTGGAATTATTACATTATCTGAGAGTTATGTAAATGTTACTCAAGCATACGAAAAATGGACTGAATACAGGGCTACATGTAATTCATTGTGGATAGAGAGTCGACTTTTTGCAATGAAGGTTGGAAAATATGCTGATGAAGATGTGAGAGAAAAATATTTTGTTGAACAATGTGAAAAATTGATGATAGAAGAAACAAATGAATGGAAAGAATATATAAATAAAGCAAAAGAAATGAAATAAATAAAGGAGAAATAATGTTTGGTAATAGTACATTTGAATCACAAGTTGAAAATTATAGAATATGGAGAACTTTGAAAGCTAAGTGTGAAAAGACAGGTGATTATGATACACTAGCGTTGGTTAAAAAAGTTGCAGTATATTCAATAGAAAAGCTAAAAGTGGTAATAAAATATATGGGGAACTTTACATTACATGATGAAGTGCATATTTTTAATATGCTAAATATAATAGATGATTTACTACCAGAGAATATATTAAATGAATTGACAGTGCCGGATTTAATGTTGATTCTGTTGAGTGTCTTTTTACATGATGTGGGTATGTGTCCAACAGAAAAAGAACGGCAGATTTTACTGGGTAAGGAGAATGCTACAGATATAGAATTAAAGAATGAACAAAAAAAATATAATGATTTCAAAAAATCAAAAATATTAATGGCCGGCGAGAGTAATGCATTTTATAATGATGAAAATAATATACTCTCCATGTATATTAGAGAAACACATGCAGATAGAGCCAGACGGTTTATAAACAAAGACTGGAAGGACATGTTACAGTATATGGGAGTGAGTTTTACTGAAATAGTAGCAGATATTTGTTATAGTCATTGTGAAAGTATTGAGTATGTAAGAGATAACATAGAAAGCATTTGTTCAATAGGAAAAACATATGCATGCCCACAATTTGTAGCTGTTGTTTTAAGGTTGGCAGATATCATAGACTTTGATCCATCTAGAGCACCATTGATTTTAATGGAGCACATAGATTTATCAGATAAAATGGCAATTAGAGAATGGGAAAAACATCAGGAAATAAGGGCATGTTGCATAAGAAATAATAAGATTATATGTGCTGCAAAATGTAAACATCCTGCGATAGAATATTCAATAAGAAAGTTTTGTGATTTGATTGATCAAGAATTAAAAGATGCTTCATATATACTTTTGACTATGAATTCGGAAAGTTATAATGATGAATTGACATTTTATAAAAGTATTAGAATACCTATTAGAGTAGATAGATATCAAATCGGACCAGCAAAGGATGACAAGGGTAATTTTTTATATCAGTATCATGAATCAGCATTTACATTAAATAAAACACAAATAATAGATTTACTTATGGGAACAAAGTTATATAATAATTCAAAGGTTGCAATAAGAGAACTTATGCAAAATTCGTTAGATGCGTGTTTACTTATGCAAAGGATATGCAATTCTCGAGGCAAAAATTCGTCATATGACCCTAAAATTTCTATAAGGTATTTTGATAGTGATGGCGTGACCAAGTTGGAGATTGAAGATAATGGTATTGGAATGAATCAAGAGATAATTGATAATTATTATACTAATATCGGAAATTCATATTATAAGTCTGAAGAGTTTTATAATCTATTGGCAAGTAATAATATAGAATTTAGTCCTATTTCAAAATTTGGAATAGGTATATTGTCGTGTTTTATGGTAGCAGATGAGATGGAAGTTAAGACAAAGAGAATAGATGAAAATTATGCAATATCTGTTACTATAGAAGGATATAACAGCTTGTTTATTATCAGACATACTGATATGGATGATTATGGTACAAAAACGACGCTTACTTTAAGGAAGGACGAACCTTGGAAAGATATGGATAAGGATGAGTTTGTAAATTGCATCAAATCAATTTTAAAGACACCACCTTTTCCTGTATATATATATTATAAAAATGAGCCTGAAGTAAAATATGAAACATGTTGGGATAATGCAGAGAAAGATTTACAAAAACTTAAAAAGGAATGGATTATTACGCCAAATATAAAGGAAATCAACTGTGATATCGATATTCCAGAATATGGTTTTAAAGGGACTGCGTCAATAGCTTATATAACTAAAAAGAGAAAGCCTGTTGACTATATTGAGACTCAAGTAAATAATGTTTCTATTCAAGATAAAGATTATAAAATTTCTGTAGTTTATTCATATGATGAATACGGTATTTTTAGAAGAGCAGATTCTTTAAGCATAGATGACGATAATAAAGTATCAATAATTGGAAATTATACAACAAGTATGGAATCATATGCAGATATATCTTTACATGGTATAACTATACCTAGAAATTTATTTGTTGATTTTAATTCAAAGGATAGATCTAGATTTATAGAATTTCCTTTGCCTACTATACTTGTATTGGATATTTATGATAAGGCAGATTTGAATTTGAATTCTGCCAGAACAGATATTATAGCTGATGATAAATGGAAATTGTTTGAAAAACGTATTGTACTTATTTTATGTGAGAAGCTAAGAGAAAAAATAGGTAACAAAAAATGGAATATATTACAAGGAATAATTATTGATAAGATTTTAGACAAAGATATAAAAAATGTTGTTAGGAATATGAAAATAGACGATTAGATATTATGGATATCAAATTATTTAAACGAGCCGAGGGTGAAAAAATCTCTGTAAATTGAACACTATAAGGGTCTTCTATGATAAAATATATTAAATCATAGGAGGCCTTTTATTATGGCAAACAGAAAAAGAGAAGTTTACAAACATAAGCGCAAAATAATTCGACGGATTGCAATCAATGAGTTTAACATAGAGGGGCATATGAAGTCGATAGGTTACAGACTGCTTGGATTCAGCGAGGAACTGCTGGAAACAGGCATTTCGCTGCTCAGTCATATGAGAAGTTCGATGCCGCCTGCCTGGATTAAAACAGTCATGCGGTATATATACAATTCTGGAAATGCACTTGAGGTTTTCTACTGATTTTTTGTTTTACAGACTTTGAATTAACTGTCCGGCATTATGGCTGTATGATGTTTTCAGAAGGAGACATACAGTCATGAATACAAGCAGAACTTTAATGAAAAAGCAGAACAGCGATGAAAAGCTCTTCAAAGCGTTTCTGTAAACCACACAGGATGATGCTGATACAGGGAGATATCAAGTATGGTCCGAAACTTCCCATCGGAAAAAACGGGACCATGGTGCAGACATATCTTTCATCTGCCATTGACGACCACTCGAGATTTATACTTGCTTCTGAGATTTATGATAATCAGGAAGAATGCATAGTTGAGGATACCTTCAGAAAAGCCATCCTGAAGTACGGACATTTTGACAAATGCTACTTTGATAATGGCTCACAGTACGTTGCAAAGCAGCTTAAACTCTCGCTTACCAGGTTTTCGATACAAATCGCATTTGCACCTTTAAGAAGCGGAAAATCGAAAGGAAAAATTGAAAAATTCCATCAGGTAGTGGATGATTTCATTGCGGAAGCAAAGGCAAAAAAGATACGTACACTTGATGAATTGAATCATTACTGGAAAATTTTTCTTGAAGAATACTATCATAACAAAGCCCACGAAGGAATCAGGGAACGGCGGCTTATAGCCGCAGAGCAAACCACCGGCTAAGCCTGTGGTTCTGATTTGTGCATATTTTTAATTCCGCTTATGAAAATAGAGACTACTTTTGTGTATATTTTTGGCTAGATTTAAGCTCAGCTTTGCATTATAATGAAAATTGATATAGTATATAACATTTTGTGACGTCTTTTTTGAACAAAATGTTGTACTTTAACTTGGAATAGTAATAGAAAGTGACATGATGCGTGATGGAAAACAGAAACGATTTTACATGGGAAAAATTTAAAGAGACAGAGTATTTTACAAAGTTGGATAATTTTTATAAGTCAATAGCTGTTGATGTAAAAAAAATGAATAAAAAAGAAAAATGTGTAATTGTATTTGTGAGTAGGAGAGCATTGTGTGTGTATTTACTAGCCAAGCAGATGAAAATGATAACAGATGAAATGTTTAAAGATGTGCCTGTTTTTTCAGATAGATATGTAGAGAAGAGATTGGATTCTGATTTTTGGAAGGATAATATTGTTTTTTTGATTGATGATTCTGTTAATACAGGAAATACTATTTTGAAATCAATTGACTTAATAAAAGAAAAAACTGGTTGTAAAAAAATAAAACCATATGTATTTTTAACGAATATGGTACAAAAGCATGAAGATGAAAATGTGAAATTAGATAAGGCAGGCGTTATTAGACAGAATAAAGTAGAACAAAATTATATATTGAAGATGTGTTCTATAGAATCAATTTTATTTAATAAATATGGAGTTCCATATACTGCAGAATTGCCTGTTATAGTAGGAAAAGGTGACAACGAAGATGAACGATGGATTCAATTTTCAAAGGATGAGTGGAGTGAATTTTTAGAAAGACTACCAAGTGAATGGCAATATTATGAGTGCAATCAAGTTGGATATTTGCAAAATGATACTTCTTGTGGATGTATTACGTTTCAAAATAGTATTTTGAAGCAAAAGTACAAAAATCTAATTCAAAATCTTACCATAAGAGTTCAAATGACTCAGGAAGAGAAAAAAGTAAAGGCTCTTTTTGTACCATTTACTATAATTAGATCGGTCTCATTCGATGAATTGAAGAATATATGTATTAGTAATCGTGAATATTATATAGAATCTTTTGACCAAGCTGAGGAGAAAAATTACGAATCTAATGTATTTAACTTTATGTATAGGGCAACGGTTTTTTTATTAAGTTGTTATGTTGGAACAGAATTTAGCGAATATTTATCATCAATTGGAAAAGAAAATAAAATTGATTTAGAACTAAGTAAACTTTCATATCAAAGCGATTTTATTGATAAATGTAAAAATATGATTTTGCATAAAAATGAAATGGTAAAATATATTTTAAATTTTTTGATGGGAGATGATATAGAAATAGTTAAAAGAAATTCGGATGAGGTTTTTTTTAATAATAATCCTTTAAGAGTATATAGTTATTCAAAGGCGTACAATTTTATTTTAGACATTAAAAGCGCATTGAATGCTAGAAGCAGTAGGGATTCTTCTGTTTCTATAGAAAGTATGGAAGAATATTTCAAAAAATGTTTTTTGGATGAAAATGTTGAACAGTTAAATGGAGATTTTAGTAGTTGTATTTGCGGTTTGCTTAATCAGGGAGTTTTGGTTAACAGAATATACTATTCTGATGGTATAGTACATAGAGGCTTTGGATTTGGAGAAAACGCTGAGGTATTTTACAGTGTATCGGCAAAGGTTTTTTATGCCGCAGTATCAAAGTATTTTGATATAATAGGGGCACGATATGAAGAAATGTATCAGTTTTTTTTAATACATTTGTATAGTATATTTTCGAAACAGAATCTGTTTGGACCATTTATAAGTGAGGAGGAGTTTGATTTTTATTCAAGATATTATGAGGATGCATATAAGAATAAATGTAAAATAACGGATAAACGGTTTATTCTTGATGATAAAACAACGCCATATTTTATACAGATTGTTACGGATTATGTTGAAAAATTAGATTACGGTAAATAATGAGCATTTGTTTACAATGGGAGATAAAATGATTAAATCAGAGAAGAATTATAACAGAAATAATTATGAATATGGTAATGAGGTTGCAGGAAAAGTTTTGAGTACAGACTCATATATAGAAGAAGTTTTTTATAATAAATGTATAGCTAAAAGCGTTCGAAATAAGCTTCTATTGGAATGGATTGATAGTAAATCAATATATATAAGTTATACTGATCTTATAAAAGGTGATTTTGGTAATTACAGTAGGCATGATGCTTCTCATTCTGTTACGATTCTTAACGCAATAACTTCAATTTTAGGAAGGGAAAGGATAGACAATTTAAATGCTACAGATTTGTGGATGCTCTTACACGTAGCATATGGACACGATTTTGGAATGCCGTATACATATGATGAAATGACTGAATTTTGGAAAAAATTAAAAGAAAATGATTCGGAGTTTAGTAATTTTTTTTATGAGGCATTTAATTCTGATGATGAAGATTTGAAAAATGCGGCAAGTTTAATTGATGAAATATCAGGGCGCATTGGAATGGGAAAATTTAAAACAGAAAACACAACTTTGTTGGATGAATGCTGGATGACAAAGGTTCATAGAAGTGTGTCATATTTAACTATGGAATATGTCCGGAGAAAGCATGCCCAAAGAAGTATGAAGTCACTGGAAAATTGTGGGGTAATAAAAGATATTGGGACATCTAAAATTGACCGGAGATTTTATAAGATAATTGGAAAATGCTTTTATATGCATGGAACATATAGTTATGATGAGATAATGAATATGAATAAAGAGGAATGGGATATTGAATCTCAAAAGTGTCATCCTAGATTTATTGCATTTATGTTGAGAATAGGTGATTTGTTAGATTTATGTGAAGACAGATATGACTTAGTAGCGTTAAAGCATTATGGTAAACTTCCTGATATTAGTGAATTATATAAGAAAAAACACGAGGCGATAGAACATGTGCTTTATTCAACTGAAAAAATAGAAATCATAGCGAAAACTTCAGATGAAAAAGTATGCAAAATTATAGATGCATGGTTTAAGTATATTCATGAAGAGGTGAATTACTTAATAGCACATTGGAGCGAGATAGTACCATCTGAACTTGGAGGATGTACTATGGCTGAACCTTATACAGAGGTTTATTTGAATAATGTTTTATATAATTCAATAGAGGAAAGAGAGTTTCATGTTAATAAAGATCTACTCATTAATTTGGTAATTGGTAGAAATTTGTATAAAACACAATTTGATTTTTTAAGAGAATATATACAGAATGCATTAGATGCTACAAAAATGAAATTTTGGATTGAACTAGGGCATGCGGACGAAAAGTTGGACTGTGTAATGCTTGATATGTTATGAGGTACA
>ERZ827101.1042-NODE-1042-length-37966-cov-15.976682_pt1 | contig 37966 bp, 39 predicted proteins | sample MGYA00519869_ERZ827101 | MGnify/ENA primary metagenome ERZ827101 (study PRJEB31778, sample SAMEA3449256) | human gut metagenome | biome: human gut; feature: human-associated habitat; material: faeces | place: United Kingdom | collected 2010/2012 ...
CTGCCAGCGACAACAAGCGGAAGCGCTCCTGAAAACAAACAGTTCTATTTTTTATGTTTATAAATACTTTAGGCATGCAATACAACACAACCTGCAAAAAATCCGTAACACCACCCACAAGCGACAGTGCATAAGTTAAACTCCAGTTGTATTAAGAAAAAAGGAAATGAGCCGATATACATAGCAGTGAAATGAAATCCGAAACAGGAGATATCAAATAGATGAGAGTAGAACAGCAGAATCAGATTCTGGAGGCGCTGCAGCAGGCGGCAGGCAAAGATGTAAAGACTGCCTCCGGGATTGTGGCAGAAAAGGCTAAGACGATAAAGAGTGTGAGCGACAGACAGACTTCCATTCAGATGAAGGATACTACCTACCTGAATCCTGCCAGAGAAGAGAAAAAGTCCATAGCGGAAAAGATTGAAGAGAGTTCTGGGATGGATGCATTTGACCGCAAAAATCAGATGGCAGTTTTATCAAATACAACATCGGAAGAAGATTATGCGAAAATGCAGGAGGAAGGTTTTTCCCTGGATTCCACAGATTCACATACGATTATTACGGTGACAGACAAAATCAAAATGCAGCTTGCAAAAGCAGGAAAAGAAGTGTTTGGAGATGACCTTGACGCAGCTGAATTAGAGGCGATGACAGGAAGTGTGGCACTTGCAAACCAGTTGGAGCAGGCATTTAAGGAGGCTGATCTTCCGGCGACAGATGAGAATATTGCAACGAGCATTGAGGCGTTTGAACAGTTGCAGATGTTGCAGCCTATGACAGATGGTGCGATCAAATACATGTTGGATAATCAGTTGCAGCCAACGATTGAGAATTTGTATATGGCACAGTTTTCAGGCAGTGCAGGTTATACAGGGCAGACCGTAGAAGATATGGAACAGTTGTCAGGACAGATCCAGAACATGCTGTCTTCTATGGGATTGCCGGTAAATGAGAATACTATGGCAGACTGCCAGTGGCTGATTCAAAACGATGTTCCCCTCACGGAAGAGAATCTGACCTATTATGAAGATCTGAAAACTTTGGAGCTCCCAACTGATCCATCACAGGCAATGGGACAGATTGCCGATGCAATTACAGAGGGAAATATGCCAAAGGATGCAATGGTGGCAGAGGGCTACAGTCTCAAAGATCAGGCACAGTATGCCGCAGATGTGATTGAAAATGCTAAAGATGAAGATGTTGCCTATGTTGTGAACAATGGTATGGAGCTGACCGTGGATAATCTTGCCAAAGCAGCGGAAAACCGTGGGAAAGATGCTGAAAGCGACTCCCAAAATCAGAAAGCTTATACGGATAAAGGCTTAGAACTTCTCACGGCAAAGAGACAGTTGGAGGAAGTACGTCTTGCAATGTCAGCGGAAGCAAATTATGCACTTTTGAAAAAAGGTATTTCCATCGATACAGAGCCTCTGGTGAAACTCGTTGATGAGTTGAAAAATATGGAAAACCAATACTATACAAATTTATTGGAAGCACAGGGTGCGGATGCAACCCCGGAAAATGTTGCACTTTTTGCAGAGACAACTGAAAAAGTAGCGCAGCTGGGGCAGGTTCCGGCGTATGTGCTTGGAATCCCAGAAGCAGATGTTTCCACGATTGATGGAGCATATGAGCAGGGAATGCAGATGAAATCTGCACTGGAAAAAGCAGGTGTGCAGTATGAGACGTTAATGACAGCGCCACGCACCGACATGGGAGATTCCATCCAGAAGGCATTCCGCAATGTGGATGATATTTTAAACGATCTTGGCGTGGAAGCAACGGAAGAAAATCGTCGTGCAGTGCGTATTCTTGGGTACAATGGAATTGAAATTACGGAGGATTCCATTATACAGATGAAAGCTGCAGATGAAGAAGTACAGCGGATGTTTAAAAATATGACACCTGCTGTTGTCACACAGTTGATCAAGCAGGGTATTAATCCACTGGAAATGAAGATTTCTGATCTGAACTGTGTTGCGGAGCAGGTGAAAACAGAAGTTGGAAAAGATGATAACCAGAAATTCAGCGAATATTTATATAAATTGGAGAAAAATAATCAAATCACAGAGGAAGAGCGGAGTTCTTATATCGGAATTTACCGTCTCATCCATCAGGTGGAGCAGACAGACGGTGCAGCAATCGGAGCGTTGGTGAATCAGGGCGCAGAGATGACCATGAAAAATCTGCTCACTGCCGTGCGGTCATCCCACAAGACAAATCGCATGGATATTTCTGTGGACAATGATTACGGAGAGAGCAAAGAGCAGACGGTAAACACAAACTCCATTACAGATCAGATCGAGACCGCTTACCAGACAAACTGTATGAAGGACGCAGCGGATCTTTTGACACCGGGCAGATTGCAGCAGGTATTTGATCAGCATCCGGACTGGCAGAATATGACTCCGGAGGAATTTGCGCATGCACTTGCGGAAACTGTCGACACAGACGCAGCAGCCGAGCGGGAATATCTTCAGGAACAGATGCGGATGGTGCAGGAAGCAGCGGCTGCTCCGGATGAGATTTACCGGATGTTAGAGCAGTTTGATCTGCCAAACAGCGCAATGAATGTCAATGCTATCCAGTCGATGATGGCGAACCGTAATCAACTGTTCCGACAGATCTTCGGGGAAGAGAGTACGAATCCGGATCGTGAGAAAAAAATCACAGCAGAAGATATCGAAGCGATCAAGGAAAGTATTATCGAGGATTTTGGAGAGGCAGTTTCGGAGCCCAAAGCATTGGCAGAGGTTCAGGAGACATTGGGAAAAGTTGCGGAGAACGTGATGAAGACGATGATCTCCAGCGATGAAGTGACCAGCATTGATGTGCGCGAGATGCGTCTTATGCAGGCAAAACTTTCCATTAATCAGACTTTGGCGAAAAAAGAGCAGTATTCCATTCCGGTTCTGGTGGGGGATAAAGTGACCAATGTTTCCCTGAAGATTGTCCGTGGAGTAGAGACAAAAGGTATTGTGGACATTATGTTAGAAAGCGAAATGTCTGGTAAGATCGCAGCGACATTTCAGGCGAAAGAGGAAGGAATCAGCGGTCTGGTTGTGACCGATAAACAGGAGACAAGAGATCTTCTGGCAGATCAGATGGGATTTCTGGCATCTGCCATTCAGGAGAGTGACGGAGAGCAGGTAGACCTCAGATTTGCAATAGAAAAAAACCTCGATTTAAATCATTTTTCCGGTGTCGCATCGGGAAAGAGTGGAAATGTAACTTTTGCGGGCGATCCGGCAGCTTCTGCGAAAGAAACTGTGGATAAAGAGGGACAGTCCACAGAGGGAGAAAAAGAGGACTCTGTATACAAAGTGCAGACTGCCCGCTTATACCATATTGCAGAGGCATTTTTAAGAACGATTCGTGAATTTGAATAATTATGATGATTCGCTTTGCGGGAGTTCGTCTCCAAGATAAGTTTTAATGCCGGTGTAAATAGCGTTGACTAATTGATCCTGATAGTCATCCTGCAAAAGCAGTTCCGCTTCTGTTGGATTGCTTAAAAACCCACATTCTACGATGACCGTAGGTGTGGGTGTTTTTTTTAGAAGATAATAGCTTTCGTTTGCCTTGGCAGCACGGTGGTTGTCGGGATCGACCTGTTCGATCAGAGCTGTCTGCAAAATCTCGGCAAGTTTTTTCCCATTTTCTGACTGTCCATAATAAAAGACCTGTGCTCCCTGAATTTCAGGTGAAGTGTAACTGTTCTGATGAATACTTACCGTAAAAAGGGCATTGGAATCCTCGATAATTTTACAGCGTTTCTGCATATCCTCCGCTTTTTTATTGGTTGCGCCCTCGGAATACAGTCCGGCATCTGTGTTTCGTGTCATCACAACTTTGATGTTATTTTGTTCTAATATTTTTTGCAGTTTTAATGCAATCTGAAGATTGATGTCTTTTTCCAACGCGTCATTGATGCCGATTTTTCCCGGATCATCACCACCATGACCGGCATCTACAACAATGCAGGCAGGCGCAGATTTTGCCTGCTCGCTCTGTACAAAAACAGCTCCTTTACGGGCGAGGACAAAGGCACAGAGAATCACACAAAGTCCCATAAGCAATTCTATTTTTCTTTTCATAAAAAATCCCACAGTTTGTTTCTATATTGTATTCACAAACTGTGGGAGATATGAATCTATTGATCGGTTGTACCTGAATTTGCGTTTCAGGATCGTTTTCAAACACTAATTGATATATTTGATAATGGTATCCCAGATAGAGGAATCTTCCATTCCAAGTTTCCAGAAGGAACCACCGGCAAGACCATAGGTGTCCATGACGGTAAGCTTTTTCTCCAATGAAGTTGCATCTTCAATCCAGATCTTGTAGTTGACACCACCATTTTGATATTCGACATAATTCTGTCCGATATCATCGAGCCATACAGGCTGCACACCATTTGCACTGATGAGTTTCTGTACTTCTGTCATATTGGTCGCATAGGAAGATAATTCGTAATCAACGGTTGTGTCCGTTTCATCGGTTGCAGTGGAATCGGATTCTACCGGTGTCTCGGACCAGACTCTTGTGTAAAATGGCATACCGAGGATTACCTGGTTTGCAGGAACTTCTTTTAAAGTATTTTCCACACCATCTGTCACGAAACCAATCGAAGCAACGGAACCAGCTTCCGGGGAACCTGCATAATGTTCATCATATGCCATGATCACAACATAATCAGCAAAAAGAGCCTGCTCGGCACGATTATAAAATGCAGTGTAATCACTTGGAACATAATTATCAACGGAAAGTACAATTCCATTGTTGGCACATTTTAATGACAACTCACGGATGAATTGAATGTAGGAGTTTCCTACAGCATCCGCATTCAATGCTTCAAAGTCGACATTAATTCCATCCAGATTGTACTGGATAGCGGCAGAGATAATATTGTTGGTCAGATTATCTCTGGAGGAAGTGTGGGAAAGCACTTCTGCAGTATTGACGCTGTCATTTTCCAGATTGCTGATCAATGCCCAGACTTCAATGCCATTCTGGTGACAGTAATCAACATAAGTGGAACTTGCAAGGGAAGCAATGTTTCCATTGTTGTCGTTTAAGTAAAACCAGGTTGGAGAAAGTATGTTAATTCCCTTTGTTTTCTGTAAGATAGAAGCAAGATTGTCGTTGGCAGACTGATTGGTTACCTGATGCCATGCCATATTAATCTTGTAATCTTTGGTAATATGGGAAAATTCTTCTGCAACATAGTCACTGGAAATTGTCGTAGTAGAAGTTGTTCCAAGTTTATTGGATTTGATATAACCGATATATCCATCATTTGTGGCAACTTTTGTCCAGGTATCACCCGGTTCTAAAATAGTGAGCTCGGTATTTTTATCTGCTTCTGTAAGAATCGGACTTTTGATACCGCCCTGATAACGGATTTCTGTTTTTTGCTTTGCAGAAGCAATGGTATAATCTCCCCATGCATTGGTAAGAACGACACGGTTTGGATCCGTATAGTAATTGTACTGAAAATCAGAGTACTGTTTGACAAAATCGATTGCAATATAAGCGGTAGAGGCATCTGCTTTTACAATTGTCTGGCCAAATGACTGTGTATCTTTGTTCACGGTGTAATCAGAACTTTCCGCGTTTACGGAAATCAGATCATTGGCGGTTGTGTAACGGAGGATATTTTCATTGGGATCCCAATAAAAACGTGCATTGAGATAGTTCCGTACTGTTTCATAACTTAAATAAACTTCTCCGTTTACAAGTTTTCCTTTGGTATCAATGACTTCGTTGTTGCATATGAGAGCGACATCTGTATCCGAAGTCAGTCCATAATATTCAGACAGATCTTTTGTCTCCTTGGAAGGAGTGTATTTTTCAATGATATTTCCTAATACCATAAATAAAACAACGACAATGATAAGTGCGATAGCCGCAAAAACCGGTATAATTTTTTTCTTCATAAAAGTTCCTTTCTATCGAAAAAGTGCATTTTGAGAACAAATTTTATCAATTTGTGAAATGTAATGATCAGTATGGTGAAATGGATTACATTTACAAAAACAATTGTAGCATATTGACACTTAAAATCATAGTAAAAGTATTATTAAGAATTTCTTATTCGTGGACATAAAAAAAATGTAAATTTGAACCGACAGAAATGCAAAGAAGCCGCGGACTCCCCGCGGCTTCTGAATCTTTTTCTTATCAAATAGTGTTATATAGACACCTGGATCATCAGGTTTTGAGGGCCTTAGAACATCCACTGCTTTTATGCATAAACGATATCTACAATATAATAAGTTACAAGAATGAATGTCAAAAGTCTCCATTTACAAAAGGAGAGAATGACAAAATAATACAGGTTCATTTAGAAACCTTGTCAAAATGTACCTCTTTCAGCCTCCCTTCTTCAAACACGTAATCCCTCATGTAAGAGGTATCTTCGTGAATGGATAATTGATTTGATACATTGAGGGAATTGCTTGGAGTTCCCTCAAGCCAGATCGTCACACCTCTGTTTTCTAAGGCGGACAGTTCCATATAGAGTTTTTCTGTTTTTTCAACCATAAGATTTTCTCCTGCTTATAGTCCTGACCAAAAGGAAAACGCATAGGTTACATTTGTGATATATTATTATCCTGTTCTGGCAATTCCTCTTGGCTGTCCGGAAGAGATTCCAGCTCAGCTTCGATAGAATTCCCCATTTCCTTCTGGGTAAATAATTGCAGATGGTTCTCTAATACAGAACGTTTTTCCTGTTCCTTTTTTACAGTAAAAAGCGAAACAATATTAGGATCCCATTGCATTAAGGTGAATACCTGTGGGTTTACCGGGTAGGTTGTCACAGCAGCAGTTTCAAAATCTGCCTGGTAAATAACCGCATACAGATAGGTACCTTCAAACAAATTTTCATCGACACGGGCACTTGACAGCCGGAGCAGATCTTCCTCGGAAAGATTTAAAGCTATGCCGCAGACAGAAGTTCCTTCATCCTCATTTAATAAGGAAAGAACACGCTGCTGGTTCAAAACAATATAATCTTCGCCGGTAGGAAAAGAAATTCGGATATCAATCAGATTATTGGTGTGAACGGATTCCGGTAAGCGGATATCTGATAATTCGAGATAGCGGTTACGTTCTGTAAGTCTTTCATCCGAATAGAAAAAATCGGCTGTGAGAAGCTGTCCTTTTTTCAGTGCCGTTTTCGCATATTGACCGATCAGATTTTTGCTGTCAGAAGCATAGAGAATCGATTGACTGCGTGGAAGTTTTACCATGCACGAGGTCAGATCATCCTTTGTCAGTGCTTCCCCGGCAGGAAGTGCTTTTGACAGAAGATACACGTTTGTGTCCACGTAGGCGTTCTGTTCGGCTTCGTAGGCAGACACTGTCTGCTTTAATACCCTACAATTGTAGCGCTGGATCAAGAGCAGAATCGACAAAGGAATGCCTGCAATGCATATGCTGATGAAAAAAGTAATTAAAATTGTTTTTTTACGATTGTGTAAAATGTGAATGCCTCCTAAAGCAGTTCCTGTAAAAAAGGGAACTGTTCTTTTTCGATATGAAACGGATTCTTGAAAAAGGGAATTTGCGCCATGGACAGATGATATTTTTTACGAAAAGCCTGCATATCATTTCCTTCTCCGAACAATACTAAATAGTAAAAGTCTTCCCCTGATTTCTGCCCGATAAAAGTTGATTGAATAAATTTGTGGTAAAGTTGCTCTTTCCACGGCGCAAGGCTGCCTATTACGATTTTCCGGTCGCATCGTAAGAATTCATTGTAGTTTGTCTCTGTCAGCACACCAAAATCATACAGCAGATAACAGTAGCCATGATTTAAAATTTGCGGAATTTCCCCAATTGAAACCGCAGGGTAATAATCAACATCATAAATGGTAAACATATTATGAGGGCTTTCTTTTTTGAAAAAAGGTGTGTCTTTGGATGTGAATCTGGACAGACTCTCAAAGTCCTGGGACTGGTTTAGTTCCAGACAGGCAGTGGAACAGCGCAGTTTGGAAGCACAGTAGTTTGACAGTGCAATGGAAAGATGCGTGACACCACAGCCGTGACCGCAGCCACAGATGCCGATCGAATAATGTTTTAAGGTTGTCTTTTTCTGAAATTTAAAAATTTCTTTTTTCCCCTTTCGAAAGATAATACATGAAAGAATAAATCTGTTTTGGTTTCGGTACAGGTAAATGCATCCCCGTCAAAAGGAAAGCAGTATACTTTACAGCCGAGTTTTCCTGCAAGTTTTTTTGCAGAGGACTGGTTATTGTAATTACAGATAAAAGCGGTGTTTCCGAGACGGGATAATTCCAATCCGGTGGAGATGGTCTGTGCGAGATCCCACGGACTGCCACTTAAGATAAAAAGATTAAAATTCTCTGGGCCTAATTCTATTATATCCTTCTGATATACACCAAAGTCTTTCACATAAATGGCGTCTCCGGAATCGGGCGGTTCAATCCCCTGACCGTAGTCCGGGATACCGCGGAAATATTTGTAATAACAGATACCATTCTGTTCTTTGACTGCCGGATGCTCCTGCAGCATGGAACGCAGATGATTGTTACCATTACGTTCTGTGTAAACGGCAGGATAACCATTTGCAGTTAAGGTGCTGGCAAGTGCTATGGCAATATGTGTTGTGCCAATACCTGGTTTGCTTCCAAAAACAGAAATATTTTTGATTGTGAGATGGGAAACGGATGGACACGCTGTTTTTAGATCCTGTTCAAGAGCTTCTTTAAAAAGACGGACCGTTTCATATCTGTCCGCTGCATCATATGCAGTAGCTTTTTGAATGATTGTCTGAAAAATAGTGGAACAGGGTTCCGTTGTATAGCTGCTCAGATATTGCAGGACTTTCCCGAGTCCATACACATCTGCGGAAGGCGTTACTGGAAGACCATTCAGAGCCTCCGGCGCAGCAAAATCCATTGTTCCGTAAATTTGATAATTTTTTCCAGAACCGGTAAAAAAAGATGCAATTCCAAAATCGATTAATTTTATCTGATTTCCACATACTATAATATGCTCTGGTTTTAGATCCTGATATAGGATTGGATATGGCATTAAATGATGCAGATAATCTAAAATATCACAAAGCTGGATGCCAAATTTTATTAAAAGTTCATGGGAAATTTTTTGATATGACACAAAAGTGTCAATGGATTGTCCCTGAATAAATTCCTCGATGATATAAAAGAAATGTTCATCTTCTTCAATATCGTAAATAATGGGAATTCCAGGATGATTGAGATTCTTCAGAAGTGTGGCTTCCGAAGAAGGTGAAGATACCAGAGAAGTGTCTTTGGGGATACACTTGATTGCCCGGTATACGTTCAGTCTGATATGTTCGGCAAGATAGACGGTGCTGCTGTTTCCAGTACCAAGAGTAGATAGAACCCGGTATTTGCCAAACAAAGTTGTTGGTTTAACGAAAGATCGCTCCTTTCAAAGCGTATCCGTTTCGCCATCTCATGCATACCTTTATAACATGAACAAAATTGTTTTGCAACTACTTTTTATAACTTTGGTGAATTTTCACAAAATTTTATGGGTGCAAAGGAATTGAAGATGAGTTTAGAAATATTTAATAAAATGGTATACTTTACATCAATAGGGCATTTGATTATAATAGATGTACAGTTTACAAGGTTTTCCGGATGAAGGAAGTGATAATATGAAAATTGAAAAAGTGAATGAGAATCAGATTCGTTGCACTTTGACCAGAGAAGATCTGGCAGAACGTCAGATTAAGCTCAGTGAACTCGCATACGGGACCGAAAAGGCGAAGATGCTGTTTCGAGATATGATGCAGCAGGCTGCCTATGAATTTGGATTTGAAGCAGACGATATACCGCTTATGATTGAAGCTATCCCGCTTTCCGCGGACACAATTATTCTGGTGATTACGAAGGTAGAATATCCGGAGGAACTTGATACACGTTTTTCCAGGTTTTCAGATCCTGATCCGGAAGATTTGTATGAAGATGCTATGTCAGGCAGTGTGCAGAATGCAGCGGCAGCAGGCGCTGATGATATATTAGGATTATTCAGAAAGATTCAGGAAGAGCATAAGAAAGCTGCAAAGGAGCCGGAGGGGGATACCCAGACGGCAGAGAGCAGTGAGAAAACAGCGAAGGAAGAAACTCCGGTAAACGTACTTGTAGACATTACAAAGCTGTTTGTTTTCAAGAATCTTGATGAAGTGACAAGACTTGCGCATATATTGAATGGTTTTTATGCGGGAGCGAATGATCTTTACAAGAGTCAGACCGCCAACCGCTATTATCTGCTGGTGAGTAAGAGTGATCAGTCACCGGAAACATTCAATAAGGTCTGCAATATTTTATCAGAATATGCAGCTCAGCAGCCATATACGCCGGCAACAGGAGCATTTTTCAGGGAACATTATCATATGATCCTGCAGGGAAATGCGCTTAAGACTCTGGCAGAATTATAAACGAATCAAAAAGCCTTCGGGCAAAAAGAAAAGGTACCGGCAATTTGCCGATACCTTTTTTGTAATAATGTTTGCTTAAAACTAAGCGAGGTCTTTTGCTAAGAAATCGTTGATCTCTTTTACTAAAGCATCTGGATCAATTCCGTGAACCATAGCAGCCTCTTCAATTGTTTCCATCTGGGAAGATGGGCATCCAAGACAATGCATACCAATATTTAAAAGAATTGGTGCAATATTCTGGTCAATCTGAAGTAATTCACCAATCATGGTTGATTTATTAACCTGAGCCATTCTGATATCCTCCTTGTATCTTTTTGGAAAAAGTTCTGATACTTTTTCGTTGTATTCCCACATACGACAAAGTGATATTTGCCGTATTAGTGTGTCCAATAACGAGGTAATTATAATACGATTTGCTTTGGAAAGCAAATAAATTTGTAGATTTTTCTAAGGGAAAAAGAGGATTTTGACGATATATGAAGCAGATGAGTTGAGAAGGAAGGAAAAATATGAGAATTAATAATAATATGTCAGCAGTGATCACCAATAAACAGCTGCTTCGTACAGAAAACAATCTTACAAAATCCATGGAGAGACTTTCTTCTGGTCTGAAGATCAATCATGCAAAGGATAATCCTGCAGGAATGGCAATCTCCAATAAGATGCAGGCACAGATCGATGCGTTAGACAGAGCATCTTCCAATGCATCCGATGGAACTTCTGTACTTCAGATCGCAGATGGCGCATTGAATGAGACAAGTGCTATTTTACAGAGAATGCGTGAACTTTCTGTCCAGGCAGCAAATGGAACGAACTCTTTAGAGGACAAACAGGCAATCCAGGACGAGATCGAGGCGTTGAAGGACGAGGTCAACCGTATTTCCAAAGATACGGAGTACAATTCAAAATCATTGTTGGATGGCTCACTGGATACGCGTGTATATACGGATAACGCAAATGTTTCCCGTGTGAATGTTTCGGATTATGTAAACCCGGGAAAATATGAGATCAATATCAAAACAGCCGCAACAAAGGCAACAGATACTGCAACAGATGTGGGAATTAATTCTACGGGTACGGGGGCAATCGGTGCATCTGGAACAATTTCCATCAATGGTTCTTCCGTGGATATTGATGCAAATGACACAATGGCAGAAGTTTATGAGAAAATCCGTGCAGCAGCAGAGGTTGGCGAGGCAGAGATGAAGACGGACGATGGTACGTTTACTGGTCTTCAGGCAAGCAGATATGGTTCTTCGGCAGCGTTAGTTATAACGTTTTCTGGAAAAGAAGGTGTGAGTACAACGAAAGATTTTGCAACAGCGTTAGGTTATACCACAGATCTTACAACAGATGCGAAAACAGGAACAATGACTTATGATGCAGCAAAAGCCGGAAATTCTGGAACGGATGCAGAAGTGGAACTTAGTGCCGGAACTGCGATTGCCGGAACAACAGATACATCCATTTTCTCAAGCACCGCAACTGTTGCAACCGATGGCAACAGAGTGACGATCACGGACAGAGATGGTTTTTCCATGAGTTTTCTGGCAAAAGAGGGAAAAACAGGAAAGACAGTCTTTGATGTGACTGATATCGGTAATATGACACTTCATATCGGAGCTAATGAGCATCAGAATATGGATGTCCGCATTCAGGAAATTTCCTGTGAGACCCTTTATATCGATGATCTGGATGTCACAACTGTGACAGGAGCTGACCGTGCGATCAGTGCATTGGACGATGCAATTGCAATGGTATCTGATGCACGTTCCAAGATCGGTGCGTATGAAAACCGTCTGGAGTATGCAACTTCCAGTCTCGATACATTTGAGGAGAATATGACGGATGCAATGTCAAGACTGACAGATGTGGATATGGCAGAGGAAATGACCAATTATACACAGTACAATGTACTTCAGCAGGCAGGCGTGTCAGTTTTAAGTCAGGCAAATGATCTTCCACAGAATGTTTTATCATTGTTACAGTAGTATTTTTGCAGGGATGGTGTAAAACGTGGAAAAAGAGCAGATTTTGGATTTTACCAGAAGGATCAGCCAGAGCAACCGGAGCGGGCTTACGGTGATCAATTATGAGATCATCTTTGCTTATCTGGATGATGCAAAAAAAGCATATCAGGAAGAAAAATGGGAAGAGTTTAAGGTGGCTCTGCGAAAAGCACAGAATTCCATTGGAGAGTTAATGCAGACACTGAATTTTTCCTATGAGATCTCCAAAAACCTTTATCAGATTTATGTTTTTTGCAAGGATTCCCTTGCGGCAGCAATGTATAAACGAAGTCTGACGGAGATTGAAAATGCAGAAAAAATGCTTCGGAAATTATATCAGAGTTTTTGTAAGGTGGCAGAGACAGATTCCTCTGCGCCAATGATGAAAAATACCCAGCAGGTGTATGCCGGGTACACATACGGAAAAGGTGATCTGGTGGAAAACTGCCAGGAACTGGACAAATCAAGAGGCTTCTTTGCATAGAAGCCTCTTCTTTTCGATTAAAGTGCCGGAAATTACTGGGAAAGTTCCATTTTTTTTATGCTTGCGAGCAAAAATTTATAACGCATCTGCACGGAGTTTAACTCGTAAATGTAGCAGTCGATCAGATCCGGATCGACAACATTTTCCAGGTTATTATAAGCATCCTGCAGTGCACGTGCGGTCTGGTGGAGGTCATCCTTAAGAAGCGTATAGTGTTTATCCTTTGCATATTCCTCTTGTAAAATACGTATGGTAATCCCCTCCGATCAATAAAATTCTGTCCTCATGGGAACAGTCACTGAAATCTTATTAATAGTATAGTCACGGAATGGAAAAACTATACAATATCTCAAATAATTTTCATAAATTCCAGAAAACAATCATAAATTAAAACAAAAAACGTGGTGGTTATGGATCAAAAAATGGGAATGGTGGTACTTGCCATCATTTGTGGAATCATTCTTCTGGTACTTTTATTGCGAAAAAGGGCACAGATTATTTTAAATTTTTTAGTTCGGACAGTCCTTGGAGCCATCATGATTCTTCTGGTCAATGACATTTTGCAAAAGCAAGGCTTCGATATATATGTCGGTTTAAATCCGGTTACCCTTTTGACATCCGGAACCCTTGGATTCCCTGGGGTTGCGCTCCTTTATGGAATTGAGGTGACAAAGTTTTTGTAGGAAACTGCCAAAGTTCGATTTTTTTCACAATTGCTATAGACAAGCGAAAATGCGGTTGCTATAATGCGACTTATAACAAAGCGAGGTGATGAATTGGGGCGATTACAAATCTGACACTGCTGACATTTTTATCGATTGCAGTGGTAACAGATGTGCAATGCATGAAGATCAGTAACCGGCTGATCGTGTGTGGATTAATATGGGGACTGGTACTCAAAATTTGGGGAAATGGGTACGTTGGTATTCTGTATTTTATTCTTAATATTACAATTCCGGTGGTTCTTTTATTTCTTTTATTTCAGATGCATGCTCTTGGAGCAGGCGACATCAAATTATTTTCCTTAGTAGGTAGTTTTTTGACAACAAAGCAGTTATTTCTGGTAATGTTTGATTCCTTTCTTTTTGCAGCAGTGCTTGGCATGGGAAAAGTAGTGCAGCTTTATCTTTCACAGGGAGGGAAAAAGGAAAGATTCACAAAAATTCATTTTTCCATCGAAATCCTGCTGGCAGTTGTGTATGTAACAGGGAGGTGTGTAGTTGCAAAAAATTAAAATTGCCCTTTGTGATAAGGACAAGTTTTATTGTGAGCGCTTTGCGGCTTATATGATGAATCATAAAGCGCAGGAAATTGAGTTGAATATTTATTCCACAATCGAGCAGTTTACCGGAGATGAGAAAATGGGAAACTTTGATCTGGTGATTGCAGGGAGTGGATTTGAGGAGTTTTCTTCGGACGTAAATATCATGTATCTGTCTGATCTGTGTGGAAATCAGGCGGCGGAGGAGGCAATGTGGGAAAAAGATACGATACCGCAGAAGAAAATTGTTACGAAATATCAGCCGATGGAACAGTTGCTGCATGAAATTTATGTGCAGGCAGGGATGACCAAAAGGGAACCTGTGGGAGTGCAGGTTGCGACACATGGGAAGGTGATCGGGGTAGTTTCTCCGGAATGTCATGAGATGCAGGAACTGTTTTCGGTGATGCATGCGGTAAATCTTGGCAGAGAGCAGAAAGTACTGTATTTCAATTTCCTTGAGTTTTCGGGCTTTCGGGAATTATTCGGACAAACAGGGAATTTTGATTTTACAGACGTAGTTTTAAAACTCCGCAGTGGGGAACTGACGACAGAGTATTTTTGGAACTGTGTCTATGAAATGTCCGGAATATCTGTGATTTTGCCTTTTGAAAATCCGGAAAATATCAGGCAGATTGGCAGACAGGAGTGGGAACAATTTATTGATTTTATGGAACAAAATACGGACTTTGAGGTGCTTGTCGTAGATTTTGGCGTGAGTATGCCGGAACTGGCAGATTGCATGAGCCGCTGTGATGAACTGCTTCTGATTGGCAGGGAAGGTTATTTTTACGAGTGCAGGGACAAGCATTTTTATGAGTGGCTGGAAAAGACAGGACATCAGGCAGTGGCAGAAAAAATTCGCAAAGTCAATGTGCCATATACGGCTAAAAATATTCATGGCGGTGGAAATGTCATCGAGCAGTTACAGTGGAGTGAATTTGGTGATTTTGTCAGAAGATGGAAGGAAATCATGGATGAGTAGCAAATGTTTGGAGTGCGTATTGTGAGGAAAAGGAGAGTTTGGGAGGAATTATGCAGACATCGGATGAAGAAATTCAAAAGCTGAGGGAACATATTCTCGCGGAAATTGACCTCACCAGAGAGATGAGTGATACCGAAATCCGGGCAATTGTCTCAGAAAAATGCAGTATTTACGGAAAACAAAAATTTTTAAAACTGTCAGAGCAGGAAGCGTTAGAACAGTATCTGTTCCATTCGCTCCGCAAGCTGGATGTGTTGCAGGAATTACTGGATGATCCGGAAATCACAGAGATTATGGTAAATGGGGCAGAGCATATTTTTTACGAAAAAAGAGGGCAGCTGTTTGAGTCAGATAAGCATTTTACTTCCAAAGAGAAATTAAATGATGTCATTCAGCAGATGGCAGGAAGTAATAACCGTATGGTGAATGAGGCATCGCCGATCGTGGATACGCGCCTTGCAAATGGTTCAAGGGTAAATATTGTGTTACAGCCGATCGCAATTGACGGTTCGGCTATCTCAATCCGTAAATTTCCGGAGCAGCCGTTTGTGATGGAAGATCTGATCCGATTTGGAGCAATCACAGAGGAGGCAGCAGAGTTTTTAAAAGTGCTTGTGCTTTCCGGGTATAACATTTTTGTTTCCGGTGGGACAGGTTCCGGAAAAACAACATTTTTAAATGCATTGTCACAGTTTATCCCAAGGGAGGAACGAATTATCACAATTGAGGATTCGGCAGAACTGCAATTGATCGACAAACCCAATTTGGTGCGGTTGGAAACAAGGAATGCCAATACCGAAGGGGTTCTGCCGATCACGATACGCGACCTGATCAAAACGGCACTTCGCATGAGACCAAACCGGGTGATTGTGGGAGAGTGTCGTGGAGCGGAGGCACTGGATGTGCTGCAGGCGATGAATACAGGGCATGATGGAAGTTTGTCCACCGGACATGCCAATTCCTGCAAAGATATGTTAAGCCGATTGGAAACGATGGTTTTAATGGGGATGGAACTGCCGCTTCCAGCGATTCGAAGCCAGATTGCGTCCGGCATTGATATTCTGATTCATCTTGGACGTATGCGGGATAAGAGCCGAAAGGTACTTTCAATTACAGAAATTGCAGGATACGAGGAAAATAACATCATTTTGAATGACATATACCGCTTTAAAGAAGAAAAAACGGAAGAAAATACAGTACATGAAAATACAGTACATGGAGCAATGGAAAAGGTCGGTGAACTGATACACACAGAGAAAATGATAAGGGCAGGGTATTGTCTGGATGGATTATAGTACATATTTTTTGAGCAAAAAAGAAATGATGGTTTGCATTGGAAAGGGGTTTCTGGCGGGAATGCTTGCAGCGTGGATTTTATATCAGTCTGTATATGGCATGGCCACTGCTTTTATTTTCATTCCACTGTGTATTCAAAGAGAGAAAAGGAAACGGCAGGAACAGCAAAAAGAGGCACTTCTCTTGCAGTTCCGCGATGCAATGCAGAGTGTTGCAGCAGCACTTCAGGCGGGATATTCCATGGAGAATGCATGGCGGGAGAGCGAGAAGGAGATGACGGAACTATATGGACAAGATGGGATATTTGTCGGAGAACTGCATCAGATCAATCAGGCGGTTGGAATGAACCAGCCAATTGAAAAACTGTTATATGAATTTGCGCTTCGCAGCGATTGTGAAGATATTCAGAATTTTTCCGATGTTTTTTTGTTCGCGAAACGCAGTGGCGGTGATTTTCACAAAATTATAGCAACAACCATTGAACATATCAGCGATAAGATCGAGGTGGAAAGAGAGGTTCAGACAGTAATTTCTGCAAAGAAGATGGAACAGAAGATTATGAATGTAATTCCTGTTTTCATTATTTTATATCTGAATCTGACATCAGGAGAATTTTTGGCACCATTGTATGGAAATATTTTTGGAATTAGTGTTATGACAGGCGCGTTGGGTGCGTATCTTGCTGCAATAATGGTTTCCGAAAGAATGACAGCTATCAAAGTCTGAGAGAATTTGTGAGGGTGTTAAGTGGCTTCAGAAAAGCTGAGTGAAATCCGGGAAGGAATCTATGAAGAACAGAAAAAGTGAAAAGCATGGACAGACCATTTATCAGAAAATGGGGAAGGTGTTTGCCTTATTTGCAGTGTTGGCAGTGTTAGCACTGGTGCAGAAATTTATGAATCCGGTGTTAAAACGTGGAAATGTATTGGAGCGAAATGTTCATGGAGATGGCAACTACGATGCAGAACTTATCTGGGAAATTCCAGAGAAGGAACTGGAACAGGAACTGTCAGTGCACGTGGCAGAGCAGGGGCTGACGAAGGAAGAACAGCAGGCATTGCTTGCGGCGGCAGAGCAGGAGATTGCAGAGACTTTTCCTGGAGAAAATGAATCTGTAGATGAGATCCGAAAGGATGTCTGCATCCAGTCACAGTATCAGGACGGACAGGTGACGGCAGATTGGAGTTTTGATTCTTATCAGTATGTCGATCTGGAAGGGCATGTAATGAATGACAGTTTAGAAGAAGAGGAAATATTGGTGAAGGCTGTCGTGGAATTAGGCTGTGACAGTCAGACGTTGGAGTATCAGTTTTTCTTTCAAATTTGTCCAAAGATATATTCAGAGAAAGAAAAAATCAACAATAAATTAAAACAGGAATTAATAAAAAAGAACGAAAAAGCAAATGATTCTACGCTGGTTTTGCCGGAATCCATAGATGACCAGACAATCATATGGAAGGAAAAAAGTGAGAGAATGCCTTTAAAATTGCTGTTTCTTGGGATAATTGCAGCGGGCTGTGTTCCATTGGTCGAGAAATCCAGAAAGCAGGAGGAGGAAAAACGGCGAAAAGAAAAATTGCAGTCTGAGTATCCGGAGCTAGTGAGCAAGCTGACAATCCTTCTTGGGGCTGGAATGACATTATTTAGCGCATGGAACAAAATTGCAACGAATTACAGTAATAAGCGGAAAAATAATACGATACCGATACATCCGTTATATGAGGAGATGCTTATCACATGTCATGAGATTGAGAGCGGAGTTGGAGAGGCACGGGCTTATGAACGCTTTGGAGAGCGATGTGGATTGCATCGTTACCGGAAATTTTGCAGTTTGCTTGTCCAGAATCTTCGAAAAGGAACGAGGGGACTGGTGCAGCTATTAGAACAGGAAGTTTCAGATGCCTTTGAAGAACGCAAAAATCTGGCAAAGAAAAGCGGGGAGGAGGCAGGGACAAAAATGCTGTTTCCAATGATGATGATGTTTGGAATTATCATTGTTATTATTATGGTTCCCGCGTTTCTTTCGTTACAGTAAGTAACTGTTTCTCAAAATGATTATCAGAAAATTGCGGGATCTGTAAAATTCAGGGTGAATAATGAAAGGTAGATGTAAGCGTTTTTTAATTTTTAAAAATAGGAAAGCGAGGAAAAAGAATATGAAAGATCAAATGGTAAGAGTGGCAAAAGAATTTGCAGCAGATGAGAGTGGAGTGGGAGTTGTGGAAATGATATTGATACTTGTCGTTTTAATAGGGCTTGTAATCATCTTTAAAAAGCAGCTCACAAATCTGGTGAACAGTATTTTCGAAACCATTAACAGCAAGGCGGGAAGTATCTAGTGAAGAAGGGAAGTATTACGGTATTTTCAGCGCTATGTATGAGTTTTGTACTTTCAGCCCTTTTTGTATTACTTGAGGCAGCAAGATTTTATGGGCTGTCTCAATATGCGGACTGGAAAGGAAGACAGGGCGTGGAATGTGTGGCAGCAGAATATCAGCCTTATTTATGGGAAGAGTTTCATTTGCTCATGCTGGATGGTAGCTATAGTACATATTTTTTTGAAATCGGCAATGTGACAGGGAGAATGAAAGAGAAACTGGATGAAAATTTGAATCAGAAGAATTTTGGATGGCAGTTTCCGGATATGAATCTGTTTCAGATGGAGACCAGCCACATTTATGAGCCAAAATATTTGCTTGTCACAGATGCTGATGGCGAAGTGCTTCTTGATATGATTTCTGCATATATGAAGAAAAATCTGCCCAGAGAGGCAGCAGAAGAGATTCGTCAGAGATATATTAACCAGAATGACATGAAAAATAATACGACGAATGTCGAAGAAACCATTGATCAGGCGAAAGAGAGCATTGAGAGTGCAAGGGCAGAGAAGGAAAAGACAGAGAAAGCAAAGACAGACAATGGAAAAGCAGAAAATGGCAGGCAGGAAAATGAATCTATTGCGAATAGGACAAATGAAAAAGATACACAGCCTCTGGAAGAAAATCCGTTGGATGTTGTGAATGAAATCAGAAAATCGATGAGTCTTTCTACACTTGGACTGGTTGTGGAAAACGCCGGCGAAATCTCTACGAAACGCATGAATCTTGCAGAGGCGATTGAAAAAAGAACCTGCAGTGAAGGAAATATAAATTACGAAGCAGAAAGTGACTGGTATCGGAAAATTCTTGTGCTGGAATATGTGGAATCAAATTTTTCAAACTACTGCAGCCCGAAAGAAAACCATGCATATTCCTATGAGTTGGAATATTTAATTGGAGGACATGAAGAAGAACGAAAGAATTTAGAAGAGGTAGTCAACAGACTGCTATTGTATCGCTGTGCTTCGAATGTCACATATTTACTGTCAGACAGAGAAAAAATGTTACAGTCCGAGACAATCGCTGCTGCATTAGCTGGCTTTACCGGAAATCCGGCAATCATTAAGACGGTGCAGATAGCGGTTGTCGGTGCATGGGCATATATCGAAAGTATCCAGGATATCAGGGCATTGCTCATGGGAGGAAAAATCGCGCTGGTGAAGTCAAAAGAGCAGTGGACGACAGATTTGTCGCATCTATTACAGTCGTTTCAAAGCCAGACAAGGGCAAAAGAATGCAGCAATGGTCTAAAATATCAGGATTATTTAAAGCAGATTTTATTTTTTACAAAGGATGGAACATTATCCTGCCGCATGCTCAATGTAATGGAGCAGGACTTGATCCAGAATGAGGAATATAAAGATTGCAGAATGGATCATATGATCGTTTGTTTCAGGTGTGAGGTGGAATTTGCGGCAGAACCTCTTTTTTCCAGGTTGTCTTTTATAAATAGTGAAAAATTAAAACAATATTCCTTCCGAAGAGAAAATCAGATCAATTACATTCCATAAGAAAGGCAGGTGTGTCCGGGTGTCTCTTATCTTCTCCAAAACTATAAAAAATGAACAAAAATCTCTCCCTGAAAGATGTTCTTTTAGGAAAGGTCCGGCTTGGACCAATGCACCCAAAGAGACACCCGGATGCACCTGTCCGTCCGGTTCTATGACATTGGAGGCAGCAGTTGTGGTGCCGATACTTGCCTGTCTGTTTACATTTGTGTTGTTTTTCTTTCGTGTTATGCAGGTGCAGCTCTGCGTGCAGGATGCATTAGAAGATACGGGACGCACGCTGTCTGTCTATGCAGCCGTAAAGGACAGTCAGGAAGAAGAGTATGCGGTACTTGCAAAAAGTATGTTTATTGCAAAGGCGCGTGAAGATGATAATATCCGAAAATTTGTGACGGGAAATGTTTTCGGAATTACATTTTCAGAATCGTGTTTTGAGGGAAATGATATTTGTCTCAGAGTCCATTATCAGATGAAATTTCCAGTTAGTCTGCTTGGAAAAAAGTCATTCTGGCTCTCGCAGCAGACAATTTATCGAAAGTGGACAGGATGGAAAGACGAACTTGGTATCCAGGATGGTGACAGATGGGTATATATTGCAGAACAGGGAACCGTGTATCATAAGACTTCGGGCTGTACGTATCTGAATTTGTCAATTCAGTCGGTAGAAGATGTGCAAATAGCGGAATATCGGAATGAAAGCGGAGAGAAATACCACAAATGCGAGTTTTGCGCGGATAAAATTAACAAATTTGAAAGGGTATATATCACAAATTACGGAAATAAATATCACACAGATTTAAACTGCAGCGGTATTAAAAGAACCATTGAGATGGTACGCTTATCTGATGTGGAGGGAAAGGGGGCGTGTTCAAAATGCTGGAAGGAATAAGGATGATTGTTTTATTGGTCAGTTTGTTTTTATGTGCATGGATCGATTGGAAAACAGAGCGGGTGAGTGTGCCGCTCCTTCTGCTGGGAGGAATGGCAGCCGTATTATTGCATTTGTTTGCACAGGAAGAATCCGTTTTTTATTTAATGACGGGAATGTCTGTTGGTATCGCATTATTACTTTACAGTCTGGTTACACATGAAAGTATCGGATATGGAGATGGATGTTTATTTGTGATGACAGGTTTATTTCTGGGAATTTGGGAGAACCTTGTGCTGCTTTTGCTGGCATCTGTTTTAGCGGGAATCGGCTCGGCAGTGTTGCTTTTTTTTAGAAAAAAGAAGAAAAAGGAAAGAATACCGTTTGTACCATTTGTATTTACGGCGTATGTTTTATTGTTACTTTGATGGAAGGAGCGGGTTATGCGGGGAAGTTTTTCAATAGAGGCATCATTGATCGTGCCACTTGTGCTTGCGGTCATGGTACTTGCGCTGAGAACCGGAATCGATTGCTATGAAGAGACAAAGGCGCAAGTGGCAAAACTGGGAACAAGAGTATCATTTGATATTGTGGATACAATGTATCTGCTGGATGAGATCACAGATATTGGAGATTTATTTCATGGAGATTGAATATAAAAGGGAACTGACAAAAAGTTATATGTGTGTCAAGACGAATCAGGATTTTCTTCCTTTTGAAAAAGAAATATTAACAAGAAGCAGCATATTAGGGATAGTGCCAGTCAATACGACTTTTGCGGATGCTGCTACAGTCTGCTGGTACGATATTACAGGAATGCAGGCATTTGATCATGCGTTGGAAATGGAAATGATGGACAGTCAGATGCTGACACAGTTTCTCGTAAGCTTATGTGGAACGCTTGAACGGTTAGAAAGTTTTCTGTTAGATCCCAGGCATCTCTGGTTTTCCCGGGAAAGTATTTTTAAAAACAACCGGGATGGAAGTTTCTGGTTCTGCTATTGCCCGGAAGGGAAGGAGAATATTACAGAGGGATTTCAAAAACTCATGGAATATCTTCTCACAAAAATCGATCATAAAGATCAGCGGGCGGTAAAAATGGCATACCATATTTATGATCAGGTTATAAAGGAAGGCTATAGTCTGATCGCAATCCGGGAAAGTCTTACTTATGATCGTGTGGATATAGAACCTGTGCCGGACAGAACACTGGAAAATAGCAGAGTAGAGCTTGAGCAGACTTCAGATCAGACGGAAAAAGAAAAAAACGTTCACAAAGCAGATGGTAAAGCAAAAGTGATTTTTCAAAAGGCAATAGAACATTTTTTCCCGGATCTTGCAAAAATCAAAGAATACAGGCAGGAACTGGCAAAGAAAAAAGAGAAAAAGAATGAAATCCAGCCCATTGTTTTTGAACCGGAAGAAGAGGAGGTAAGAATGGGACGTCCCACAGTTCTTTTGGCAGATCAGAAAAAAACAATCCGGGGAATTCTGAGATATGAAGGAAACAATCAGCTGTCAGACTTAAAAATTGATACATTTCCATATGTGATCGGAAGTGCTGCTGACTGCCCCGGTTATGTCAATTGCGCTACGATCAGCCGTCATCATGCAAAAATCACGAAAGTGGAAAATGTATACTTTATTGAAGATATGAATTCTGCCAATGGAACAAAGGCAGGAGGGACGCTCTTGGATTACAAGATGAAAGTGAGTTTACAGGCAAACGAGATCCTTGAGTTTGCAGATGAAAAGTTTAGATTTATTTAAGAAAAACATCGGAGAAATATCATTGCTTCTACCTCTGGAAATCTCTATAATATCCATGAAAGGCTATGAAATGGAGTGGACAGCGAATGAGAAACGAATGGATGGAGATATTTTCTCAGGAAGGATATCGTTTTTGTAAAGTAAAACCGGAAGAGACCGGTGTTTTCTATAAATTTTATGAGGAGGGGTTTCATCTTGTAATGTTCATTGATGGTACGAATGGATATCTGCCGACGATGGGACAACTGCAAGTGATGCAGGAGCGGGTGCAGGAACTTTTTTATCATCCGGTGGGAAGGTTACAGGACTTCCCGGAAGGATTTCCGGTGTACCATGTGGAACTGCTGACCATTCTGCTCACGAATCAGTCTGAGAATGCAAAACAACTTTGCTCTGAAGGAAAAAATATCTGGATATATGATCAGGACAGAAAACAGCTGATCATATATGAGAATCAGCCGGGAGATTTCTGGGGACTAAAGAATCGAATTGAACACATGGATGTACAGCAGAACAGCCGGGCATCTGCACCGGTAAGTGGAAAACATTCCATCATGCAGCTGCCGTTTGTCACAGGGCTGATCGCACTTGCAAACATTCTTGTATACATTATATTATCTTTTGGCGGAGCAACAGAAGATGCGTTCTATATGGCATCGAGAGGTGCCATGTATCCGGAGTTTCTTACAATCAATCATCAGTGGTGGCGTTTATTGACAGCAATGTTTTTACATTTTGGAGTGGCACATCTGATGAATAATATGGTAATTTTCTGTTGTGTCGGATCAAGACTGGAGAAATACATAGGTCATTGGAAAATGGCAGTGGTTTATTTTGCCGCAGGAATTGGTGGAGGACTGCTCTCTTATATCATGATGCTATTGTCGGGAAATTATGCCGTATCCGGTGGTGCTTCCGGCGCAGTATTTGGTGTGATCGGTGGACTTTTGTGGGTTGTGATATACCATAGAGGAAAGCTGGAGGGAATGACGACAAAGGGAATCCTGATCATGATCGTATTAAGTCTTTACTTTGGCTTTACAAGCATAGGCGTGGATAACTGGTGCCATGTGGGAGGCATGCTCTGCGGATTTTTGGCAACATTGATTTTATATCACGGAAAACGCCAAAAATATTGATTTTGTCTGCAAAACTTAATATACTTAAAAAAGATGTTGCGGATGAATCCATGAATATAAATCCGCAAATACAGAATAATCTGCTTCGCAGATAGAAAGGGCAGATCAATGAAGATAAATATTTATTATGGTGGCAGAGGGTTGTTAGACGATCCAACTCTTTATGTTTTAAATAAAATGGAGGAAGTTTTAAAAGAACTTCGTGTGACTGTAGAGCGCATCAATATCTATGAGCATAAAAATGAGATTGCAACACTTCCACAGACTATGAAAGACGCGGATGGAATTATTCTGGCGACGACAGTGGAATGGCTAGGAATTGGCGGATACATGCAGCAGTTTTTGGATGCGTGCTGGCTTTATGGAGACAAGGAAAAGATTAAGGTTACTTATATGCAGCCAATCGTTATGTCAACCACTTACGGAGAACGTGAGGGAGAGATGACGCTTGCCAATGCATGGGAGATTCTTGGCGGACTACCATGTGCAGGACTTTGCGGTTACGTGGAGGATCTCGTCACGTTTGAAATGAATGAGGATTACACCGTCATCATTGAGAAAAAGGCCGAGAATCTTTATCGTACGATTTCCCAGAAGATCAAAAATCTTCCGACAAGCAATCAGGCAGTAAAGCGGAGCATTTCGCGTACACCACAGTTAGAACTGACTCCACAGGAGAGTGAGCAGTTATCCAAATATGTTTCCGATGACTCTTATGTGAAGAAGCAAAAAGAGGATATCGAGGAACTAGCATCCATGTTTAAGGATATGCTTGGAAAGAATCCACAGCCACAGGATGCATTTATGAAAGATTTCCAGAGGCATTTTACACCACAGCATGATTTTGCTGCCCGCTATTTATTTATGATTGATGGGATGAAAGAACCACTGTTTATTGCTGTAAAGGATGACAAATTAGAGATTAGTTACGGAAAGCAGGAGAATATCGATGTGATCGCAAAGCTTTCAGATCAGGTTCTTGAGAGTATCGTGGAAGGCAGAATGACATTCCAGAGAGCTTTCATGACAGGTGAGATGACTGCAAAAGGTAATTTTAAGACACTTCGCATGTTAGATACCATGTTTAACTTTGTGTAAGAGGTAAAGTGAGCGTAAAGGTACAGCCGTCACCAGATCTGGAATCACAGTGAATCGTTCCGTGATGGGATTCCACAATCTGCTTGGTGATGACAAGACCTAAACCGCTGCCACCGTTTTTGGAAGTGATAAAAGGTTCAAAAATACTGTCTGCAAAGGCAGGATCTAACCCTCCGCCATAGTCGGTTACAGCGATAAGGACAACGTCATTTTCGGATGAAACGCGGATGGTTACGGTTCCTGATTTATCCATGGCTTCATAAGCATTTTTCAGTAAATTAATGAGAGCCTGTTTGAGTAGTTGGGGATCAATATCGATTTCGGGAAGATTTTCTTCCGTTATGATGTTGCAGTGAAAATCAAGAGCTGCGAAAGCGGAGATGGAATCGTGGATATCTTCCATATAATCATATAAATTAACATGGCGGAGATTCAGATGATCGCAGAGCCTTGCAGAGGATAACTCTGTGACCATGTTCCGTAATGAGGTGATTTCGGACATAGTTTCTGCCCAATACGCAAAATCAGACACTTCAGGATGTTTCTTTTCAACTAATTGTAAAGAACTGCTGATCAATGTAATAGAATTTTTGATTTCATGGAAAATATTTAGGTAGTCCTCGCTATTTAACAAAATTTCACCCCGGTCTCATTCAGATTTTCACATTAGACAGTCACAGTTTAGCACCAATACAGGGAAACTGCAATCATTAACGAATTACAAAATTCGACAACATAATTTAATATTAAGAAAGAAGGATAAAAAAATGAGAGATGAAAATTGTATTTTCTGTAAAATTATTGCAGGAGAAATTCCATCCAACACAATCTATGAGGATGATGAGTTCAAGGTAGTTTTAGATGTCAGCCCGGCGAGCAAGGGACATGCGCTGATTCTGCCAAAGAATCATTATGCAGATCTGTATGAGATCGACGAAAATGTAGCTGCAGATGCCATGAAGCTTGCCAAAAAGCTCGCAATCCATATGACAGACGTATTAAAATGTGACGGATTCAATCTGGTTCAGAACAATCACGAAGTGGCAGGACAGACAGTATTCCATTTCCATATGCACCTGATCCCAAGATACCTCAATGCAAAGAACAATGATATCTTAAACTGGTCTCATGAAACTTTCTCGCCAGAAGAGATGGCAGAGATTCGTGATTCTTTAAAAATGGAATCATAAGCCAAAAAGGCTGTTGCATGATACAAAAATCGTAGTTTCACGCAACAGCCTTACTACTTTATTAAAAATAGATCATTCTAGTTCTTTTTAGCGGCGTCATCGATCAGAGAGACAATGGCAGCAATCGAATTCGTACCATTACTTTTTTCCATGGCTTCTACATAACGTTCTTTGTGTGAGAAAACATGGTCAATGGCCTCTAACAGAGCGGTGTTTGTCACTGCTTCTTCCTCAAGCACATAGCTGTAACCGGAAGAACGGAATGAAGTTGCATTTAAAATCTGATCTCCACGGCTGGCAGCAGCGGACAGCGGAATTAAAATGTTAGGTTTGTGCAGTGCAAGCAGCTCACAGATGGCATTGGCTCCGGCACGGGAGATGACTAAAGATGCAAGTGCGAACATATCTGCAAGTTCTTTGTTTGCGTATTCGAACTGTGCATAGCCATCGGTATCTTTTAAAGTTTCGTCAAGGTTTCCCTTTCCACATAAATGGATAATGTTATAGCGTTTCAGTAACTCTGGAAGAAGATCACGAATTGCGGTGTTGATCGCACGTGAGCCGGTACTTCCACCAATAATTAAAATAACCGGTTTCTCCGTATTTTCAAAGTGGCAGAGTTTAATCGCATTCGAAGGATTTCCATTTAATAATTCCTGACGGATCGGAGAACCAGTGAGAACTGCTTTTCCCTCAGGAAGATACTTCATTGTCTCAGGAAAATTGCAGCATACTTTTGTAGCACTTGGAATTGCAAGCTTGTTTGCAAGACCGGGTGTAATGTCGGATTCGTGGATAATTGCAGGGATTTTGCAGTGTTTTGCTGCCAGAACAACAGGAACAGATACAAAGCCACCCTTGGAAAATACAACATCCGGTTTTATCTTTTTTAACAGGCGGATTGACTGATAATAGCCCTTGATCACTTTAAATGGATCAGAAAAATTCTTTACATCAAAATATCTTCTCAGTTTTCCGGAAGAGATTCCGTAATAAGGAACTTTTTGTGCTTCAATCAACCCCTTTTCAATTCCCTCATAGGAACCGATATAAGAGATTTCATATCCCTCGCTGCGAAGCGCAGGCATCAGGGCAATATTCGGTGTGACATGTCCGGCTGTACCGCCGCCGGTCATTACGATTTTTTTCATAAGAAGTCCTTTCTGTGCAAAAAAGCATGGATTCTGCACTTCAATTCTTCCATATTTATAATACCCATATGCAAAAAAGTCAAGAAAATGACTTGTGGTTTTCTTGTCGGAACTTGCGATTAATTTTGCAGGCAAGTCCCTTTTCAAAAAATAAAAACATTTTTATAATGTAAATATGAAGTAATAGCAATCATGAAGGAACAGTAATTATGAAGCTGCCGAAGAATGGCGGGGATTGAATAATTACAAGAAAGAGGTAATGTACGATGGAAGTGGTGATGCAGATGATGTATTCCTATTCACTTGAGCTTCTTGCAGCAGCAGTTGGGCTGATGCTTTTGCTTGAGCTTGTTACATTACGAAAGATAAATAAATGGAAAAAGAAAGAAAAAGAACAATTTTCTGAACTGGAAGAAAAACTGAGCCGTATATCCGAAAAACAGAACGAGACGGCACGGGAGATCACGCAGCAGGCGCAGGATGATAAAATGGCGCAAAAGTCCGGTGAAAATCCGGAAAAAGAGGCTCCGGAGAAGCTGATCGATGCTGTGCTCACTGAGGTGTTTTCCTGAAAACTTGACAATTTTGTATCCGTTTGCTATAATCGCTCCTGTAACAAATCTGTAACAATTGTAACAATTATGAATAAAACACAACAAAGGTGTAATATTATTTAGTAATGAACACTGATGGAGGTTTCTATGAATTTAAAGAAAAGAGCGGCAGGAGCCATTGCAGTTGCCATGTCAGTGGTAGTGATGACCTCGGTCGCACAGGCTGCACCAGCGGATTATAAAACAGGTGTGGCATCACAGGCAACAACGACGGACTTAGCTACAAATGGAATTGCAGGAATCGCAGTATCTATGAGTCAGTATGAGAGCGATGCCTACGAATATATCGAGCTGGCAGATGCAAATGTGGAGCAGATGAATGTTGCACGTGTTACATCCGGTGATGCGGCAGAGCAGGATGCAGAGGGAGGTCTGACTGAAATGTCTGCAGATGTGGCAGATGCGGATACTGCCGTACAGGCAGAGAATGCGGCATCTGATACAGAGACGGATGTTTCAACAGAAACAGCAGACAGTGAGCAGACAGAGGAAGAAGCACTCTGGCAGAACCGCCTTATGGCAGACGTCAATGACTATTTATATGTCAGAGCTTCCGCAGATGCAGATGCAGAGATCGTAGGAAAATTATACAAAGGTGATGTCGCAGAGATCCAGGAGGAAGGAAGCGGTTGGACACATGTTGCGTCAGGAAATGTGGACGGATATGTGAACAATGATTACTGCGTGACCGGAACAGAGGCACTTGCCTACGCACAGCAGAATTTTGATACAGAGGCAGAGGTTCTCACCAATGGACTTCGTATCAGAAGCGAAGCGGATGAGAATGCTTCCGTTATCACAGCAGTTTCCGAGGGAACTACCTTGAAAGTTGATTCCGATGTGGAGACAGATGATCAATGGATAGCTGTTGTATATGGCGGAACAACCCGTTATGTCAGCGCAGATTATGTCACAACATCCTTAGCTTTGGGCGAGGGTATTACGATTGAAGAAGAACAGGCAGAGCTGGCAAGGATCGCTGAGGAAGAGGCGGCAAAAAAAGCAGCACAGGTCACGGAAGTGACAACGGTACAGAATGCAGCAGTTGAGGCAACTGTGGATGATGTGACACTGCTTGCAGCAATTATTCAGTGTGAGGCTGGAAATGAAGTATATGAGGGACAGCTTGCAGTCGGTGCAGTTGTTATGAACCGTGTCAGATCAGGCGGTTATCCAAGTACCGTGCATGATGTTATTTACCAGAAGAGTCAGTTTCCACCGGCTGGAGCAGGATCAGTTGCAAATGTAGCGGCAAAAGGACCAAAGCAGTCCTGCTTACAGGCAGCACAGGAAGCATTGAACGGAACTGACAATACAGGCGGTGCAACCTGTTTCAGACGTGCAAGTTCAGGTCATGCAGGTGTTGTGATCGGAAATCATGTATTTTATTAAGATAAGTTGAACGGGTTACCGGAACAGGGTACGGGTGAACAGCAGCGTTGAGGGTGTCTTTGGAAGGCATCCTCAATTTTTTATTTGTATTCTGATAGCAAATATAGTAATATGGAACGTAGCAGAGACAGATCGTGATCAGAAATGTATGGATGGATTACGAATAGCAGGGTCTCTGAAGTCAAAAACTAAAACAAAACAAGATGACGGAGGGAATGTTATGGGTTTACTTATCGCACTTATTGTGCTCATTCTGGTTGCACTTGCAATCGCAGTTTCATGTATTAAGATCGTGCCACAGGCTAATGCAATTGTTGTAGAACGTCTGGGCGGATATCTTACCACCTGGTCGGTAGGACTTCATTTCAAAGCACCATTTATCGACCGCGTAGCGAAAAAGGTTTTGTTAAAAGAGCAGGTGGTTGATTTCCCACCACAGCCGGTTATTACAAAAGATAACGTAACCATGCAGATCGATACCGTTGTATACTTCCAGATCACAGATCCAAAGCTTTATGCATACGGAGTTGAGAATCCGATCATGGCAATCGAGAATCTGACTGCCACAACACTTCGTAACATCATCGGTGATCTCGAATTAGATGAGACACTGACATCCAGAGAGACGATCAACACCAAGATGAGATCATCTCTTGATGTTGCAACAGATCCTTGGGGAATCAAAGTAAATCGTGTGGAATTAAAGAACATCATTCCACCGGCAGCGATCCAGGATGCCATGGAGAAACAGATGAAGGCAGAACGTGAACGCCGTGAAGCGATTCTTCGTGCGGAAGGTGAGAAAAAATCCACAGTCCTTGTTGCAGAAGGTAAAAAAGAATCTGCCATCCTTGATGCAGAGGCAGAGAAACAGGCAGCTATCCTCCGTGCAGAGGCTCACAAAGAGGCTACCATCCGCGAGGCAGAAGGTCAGGCAGAAGCAATCCTCAAGATCCAGCAGGCAAATGCAGATGGTCTTCGTATGTTAAAAGAAGCAGCACCGGATGCAGGCGTTCTTCAGTTAAAGAGTTTAGAGGCATTTGCAAAGGCAGCCGACGGAAAAGCTACCAAGATTATTATCCCATCCGAGATTCAGGGAATTGCAGGTCTTGCAAAATCTGTTGTTGAGGTCGGAAAAGAGAATTAAGCATGAAAACGAGGCTGCCGCAGGAAAATATTCCGTGGCAGCCCGTTCTATCTTATAAGAAAATGCAGCCGGTAAACTTTTATTCGTGGAAAAAGGGATGCATTTCAAAATTCAAACAGAAAAGGACGGTAGAATGATGAACTTAAAAGGACGCAATTTTTTAAAACTCATGGATTACACACCGGAAGAGATCTTATATCTGATTGATCTTGCGGCTGAACTGAAAAAAAAGAAAAAAGAAGGCATCTTACATGACAGCCTGATCGGAAAAAACATTGCATTGATCTTTGAAAAGACAAGCACCCGTACCCGCTGTTCTTTCGAAGTTGCAGCGCATGACCTTGGAATGCATGTGACATATCTTGATCCAAGTGGCTCCCAGATCGGCAAGAAAGAGAGTATTCCGGATACAGCAAGAGTGCTTGGACGTATGTTTGACGGAATCGAGTACCGTGGTTACGGACAGGACATCGTGGAGGAACTTGCAAAATACGCCGGTGTTCCGGTCTGGAATGGTCTGACTAATGAATTCCATCCGACACAGATGTTAGCGGATATGCTGACTATCCGTGAACATCTTGGAACGTTAAAAGGAATTAAATTTGTATACATGGGCGATGCCCGCTATAACATGGGTAATTCCCTGATGGTAACATGTGCAAAACTCGGCATGGACTTTGTGGCATGTACCAATAAAAAATATTTTCCAAATGACGAATTAGTAGCATACTGCAAAAACGTTGCAAAAGAGACCGGGGCAACCATCACACTGACAGAGGATGTTGCGGAAGCTGCAAAAGATGCAGATGTTATCTACACGGATGTCTGGGTATCCATGGGTGAACCGGATGAAGTCTGGGCAGAGCGTCTGAATGACCTGATGCCATACCAGGTGAACAAAGCAGTGATGGATCAGGCAAAAGGAACTGCGATTTTCATGCACTGTCTGCCGGCATTCCATGATCTGAAGACAAAAATCGGAAAAGAAGTTTACGAGAAATTCGGTTACAGCGAACTTGAAGTGACCGATGAAGTATTTGAGAGTGCACAGTCTGTTGTTTTTGATGAGGCGGAAAACAGAATGCACACCATCAAGGCAGTCATGCTCGCAACGCTGGCTGATTAAAAAGCAGCGCAATCAGGATCATACAGATTTGATTACAAATGTAAAATAATTGCGGTAGAAACGTGGAGTAATACATGAAAACAGAAATACTTACCCTGCTCCGTGAGACAGATGGATATGTCTCCGGGCAGGAATTGTGTGAAAAATTTGGTGTCTCACGGACGGCAGTCTGGAAAGCAATTAATCAGTTAAAAGAAGCCGGTTACGAGATCGAGGCCGTCCAGAACAAAGGCTATCGGCTTGTCTCAGTCCCGGATATTTTAAGTGAGAGTGAACTGCAGAGTGTCCGCAAAACCAGATGGATCGGGGAAAAAATTGCATTTTTTGATGTGGTGGATTCTACTAACACCAGAGCAAAACAGCTTGCAGAAGAGGGAGCGCCGAATGGAACCTATGTCATTGCCGAAAGACAGGATGCAGGAAAAGGACGCCGTGGCAGAGGGTTTGACTCCCCGGCAGGGCAGGGAATCTGGATGACGCTGGTGTTAAAGCCGGAAATTGATCCGAACCATGCTTCCATGATCACATTAGTGACGGCGCTTGCAGTATCTAAGGCGATTACGGATATGACAGGCAGACCGGCCGGTATCAAATGGCCGAACGACATCATCATGAGTGGAAAAAAAGTGTGCGGCATTCTGACAGAAATGAGTGCACAGTTTGATTATGTAAATCATATTGTAGTGGGAATTGGAATCAATGTGCAGAATAAAAGTTTCCCGAAAGACATTGAATCTGTCGCAACCTCACTTTTTATAGAGACAAAGGAACACTATCACAGGGCAGAATTAGTCGAGCGGATCTGGGAAGCCTTTGAACACTACTACGAGATTTTTTTGCAGACAGAGGATCTTTCCGGTCTTGTAAACGAATACAATTCACATCTTGTGAACATGCATCAGCAGGTAAAAGTGCTTGATCCTAAGGAACCGTTTGAGGGTAAAGCCATGGGAATCACGCCAAAAGGAGAACTGATCGTGGATACATGGGAGAGTAGAAAGCTTGTCTCCACAGGCGAAGTATCCGTAAGAGGAATCTATGGATACGTGTAAATACCAATATTTATAAAACAGGAAAAGAAATATGAGTGAAAATAAGAAAACAAATCAAATACAGCCACCAGAGGAAATTGTGCTCTGTGGTGCGAGTGCGTACAATCAGAAATTCTATATCAATGAGAATTTCAAAAATCTTCCGGATGAGATCAAAAATCAGTTGAAAGTCATGTGTGTGCTTTTTTGTGCAGATATCGGAGGAATCCTTCAGCTTGTTTTTGACGAGGAAGGAAATCTGGAGTTCCGCACCGCGTGCAATGAGGACGATCTTTTATACGATGATATCGGAAGCGGACTGAAGATCAAAGAACTCCGCCAGAAAAATGAAGATCTGCTCCGTGGACTGGAATTATATTACAAGGTAATTTTTGATAAATTGGAGGAATAACATGATTATTACAATTGATGTAGGAAACACAAACATAACAGTAGGTGTATTCAATGGGGATGAAATAGTAGCAAGTTTTCGTATGACGACCAAAATGCCGCGTACATCAGATGAGTACGGTATGCTGCTGACAAATCTTTTGGAGCAGAACCGCATTCACTGTGATGAGATTCAGGATGCGATCATTGCATCGGTAGTTCCGAATGTCATGCATTCCTTAGAGGGCGCGGTGATCAAATACTTAAACATCCGTCCAATCGTGATTGAGCCGGGAACAAAAACGGGAATCCGTATCGTCACAGAAAACCCACGTCAGATCGGTGCAGACCGTATCGTGGATGCTGCGGCAGCTTATGAGATTTATGGCGGTCCGGTGCTCGTACTTGATTTCGGTACAGCCACCACTTATGACCTTGTAGATGCAACCGGAGCGTTCGTATCCGGTGTCACAGCCCCAGGAATCCGTATTTCCGCAAAGGCACTCTGGGAGGATGCAGCAAAACTTCCGGAGATTGAGATCAAGAAACCGGACAGCATCCTTGCAAAAGAAACCATCACGAGTATGCAGGCTGGGTTGGTGTATGGACAGATCGGACAGACAGAATACATTGTCCGCCATATGAAAGAGGAAGCAAATTTAGGTGAGATCAAAGTGGTTGCCACCGGTGGACTTGGACGTATTATTGCGAGTGAGACTTCCATGATCGATGTGTACGATCCAAACCTGACATTAAAAGGCATGAACCTGATCTATAAAAAACAGAACCGTAAATCAGGCAGGATCAAACAGTCATAACGACAGCAGAAAATGACAAAGAATCAGTCATAAACACAGCGGGAGCTGTAAATCATCAGGACAGATAAGGAAAAACAATGAATTCAATTCGAAAGCTGCAGATCGGAAATGTAACTTTAGAAAACAATTTAATTTTAGCACCAATGGCAGGGGTAACGGACCTGCCATTTCGCTTGCTGTGCAAAGAGCAGGGGGCAGGGCTTTTATGCATGGAAATGGTCAGTGCCAAGGCAATCCTTTACAAAAATAAAAATACAGAGGAGCTTCTGACCATAGATCCAAGAGAAAAACCGGTATCTCTCCAGCTCTTTGGTTCAGACCCGGATATCATGAGTGAGATCGCAAAACAGATCGAGGAGAGACCATTTGATATCTTAGATATCAACATGGGCTGCCCAGTGCCGAAAGTCGTGAATAATGGAGACGGCTCTGCTTTGATGAAAAATCCGCTTCTGGCAGGAAAAATCATTGAGAAAACGGCAAAAGCGATCAAAAAACCTGTGACGGTAAAAATCCGCAAAGGCTTTGACGACGATCATATCAATGCCGTGGAGATGGCACATATCGCGGAGGAGTCCGGTGCTGCAGCAATCGCAGTACATGGCAGGACCAGAGAGCAGTTCTATTCTGGAAAAGCGGACTGGGATATCATACGCCAGGTGAAAGAAGCCGTCTCCATTCCGGTCATTGGAAATGGGGACATCTTAACGGCGGATGATGTGATCCGTATGCAGGATGAGACAAACTGTGATGGTTTTATGATCGCAAGAGGCGCGGAGGGAAATCCGTGGATCTTCAAACAGATCCTACACTACTTTGCGACAGGTGAAAAACTGGAAAAACCATCATTTGCAGAGGTCACGGACATGATCCTGCGCCATGCACAGATGCAGATCGGATTTAAGGGGGAGTACACCGGAATCCGTGAGATGCGCAAACATGCGGCATGGTACACGGCGGGGTATAAAAATTCCTCCCGTCTCCGTGCAAAAATCTGTGAAGTGGAAAATTATGAGCAGCTTCAGGCATTATTTGAAGAGGTATTGGCATATAATAATTAAAAATCTGTGGAGGGACAACATGTCTTATCCTAATGCATATCTTAGGGATTTCGTCCCTGTGCTTGGACAGATTTTAAAAGAGAAACAGATAGCACCGGAAAAACTGCATCTGGAAATTATTGACGAGGAATCCGAAGAAAAAAGTATCTTTGAGCCGGTGGGCGTGGATGAAGTGCTTGACCAGCTTGCGGATGAACTGAACCATCTTACGGTTTACACAGACCGTCCGGCGCATTTTCAGGCATTTGCGGAACAAATCTATGAGGAAAACGGTCTGATGCCGCTCATTTTCACGAAAAAACAGTTGAAAAGCCGTTCGTTTTCCGGTGCGCAGGGTGTGGCGGACAGAGCAGACATGCGGCCCGGGGTGGGAGATACACTCGTTTTGGATTTTGAGTGGGAGGGACAGTGCTATTTCAACCTTCTGGCTCAGGGAAAGAATTACATTCCAATCCACAAGAAACCTTGGAAAATAGCGGAAAATCTTGACATCATAGTGCCTTTCGGTTATAATACTGTGATTGTCAAGAGCAGACAAAATAAGAAAAAAAAGCCCGTAAGAGACAGATTTGAAGAGGCATTTTACTCAGACTGAGCAGAGAGACAACTCGGGCACAAGCGTGCGAGAAACCCGCACATACAAAATCCGGCAGCGCCGGAAAGGGAATAAGAAAGTAATTACAAAGAAGGGTAAACGAGATGGACAAGAAAAACATTCTGACTTATCAAGGACTTAAGAAGCTTGAAGACGAATTACAGGAATTAAAAGTAGTAAGAAGAAAAGAAGTTGCTGCGAAGATCAAAGAGGCGAGAGAACAGGGAGACCTTTCCGAGAACGCTGAGTACGATGCAGCAAAAGACGAGCAGAGAGATATCGAAGCCCGTATCGAAGACATTGAAAAAATCTTAAAAAATGCAGAAGTAGTTGTAGAGGAAGAAGTTGACCTCGACAAGATCAGCATTGGATGTAACGTTAAAATCTTAGATATTGAATTTGACGAGGAATTAGAATATAAAATCGTTGGTTCCACAGAAGCAAACAGCTTAAAAGGAAAAATTTCCAACGAGTCTCCTGTAGGAAAAGCATTACTTGGAAAACAGGTAGGAGATATTGTAAAAGTTGAAACACCGGGTGGAGAGTTTGAATACAAAGTACTTTCCATTCACAGAGCAAACTAAGACAGACTTTGCGTATCCAGTTCCACAGTATTACAGGTGGGAGACAGGATGTGCGAAGAAGCAGTCGGATGGAGGATGAAAATGGCTGAACAGAACAACCAGCAGAAAAAAGGCGGACAGCAGCAGGATGCAAACCAGCTTATCCAGGTTCGTTATGACAAATTACATGAATTACAGGCAAACGGAAAAAATCCATTTGAGATCACGAAATATGATGTGACACATCACAGCACAGACATCAAAGACAACTTCGAGAGCCTGGAAGGCCAGGAAGTGACTGTTGCAGGACGTATGATGTTCAAACGTGTTATGGGAAAAGCTTCCTTCTGTAACGTTCAGGATTTAAAAGGACGTATCCAGGCATATGTGGCACGCGATGAGATCGGGGAAGAATCTTATGCAGATTTCAAGAAATATGACGTGGGTGATATTTTAGGAATCAAAGGTAAAGTTTTCAAAACACAGACAGGTGAGATTTCCATCCATGCACAGGAAGTCACACTTTTATCCAAGAGTTTACAGATCTTACCGGAGAAATATCACGGATTGACAGATACAGATGCAAGATATCGTCAGAGATATGTGGATCTTATCATGAACGAGGATGTAAAAGATACTTTTGTAAAACGTTCCAAGGTTATCAGCAGCATCCGTCGTTATTTAGATGGACAGGGATTCATGGAAGTAGAGACACCTATGCTTGTATCCAATGCAGGTGGTGCTTCTGCAAGACCATTTGAAACTCATTTCAATGCATTAAATGAGGATTTAAAACTCCGTATTTCCTTAGAGTTATACTTAAAGAGACTGATCGTTGGCGGTATGGAGCGTGTATATGAGATCGGACGTGTATTCCGTAACGAAGGTCTTGATACAAGACACAATCCGGAGTTCACTCTGATGGAGTTATATCAGGCTTACACAGATTACCATGGCATGATGGATCTGACAGAGAACTTATACCGTTATATTGCAAAAGAGGTAACCGGTTCTGAAATCCTCACATACGGTGAGCATACGATGGATCTTTCCAAACCATTTGAGCGGATCACAATGGTAGACGCAGTCAAAAAATATGCAAACATCGATTTCAACGAAGTTCCGGATACAGCGGCTGCAAAGAAACTTGCAGAAGAGCATCATATTGAATATGAAGAGAGACATGAAAAAGGTGATATCTTAAACTTATTCTTCGAGGAATATGTAGAGGAGCACCTGATCCAGCCAACATTTGTTATGGATCACCCGATTGAGATCTCTCCATTAACAAAAATGAAACCGGAAGATCCGAACTATGTAGAGCGTTTTGAGTTCTTCATGAACGGATGGGAGATGGCAAACGCCTACTCTGAGTTAAATGATCCGGAAGATCAGAGAAGACGTTTCGAAGCTCAGGAGAAAGCTTTTGCAGCAGGTGATGAGGAAGCAAACCACACAGATGAGGACTTCTTAAATGCCCTTGCGATCGGTATGCCTCCAACAGGTGGTATCGGATTCGGTATCGACCGTATGGTTATGATGATGACAAATTCACCGGCGATCAGAGATGTTTTATTATTCCCGACGATGAAAACTTTGAGTAAAGAAAACCAGTAAAATCAAGGGTTTCAGC
>ERZ827101.1079-NODE-1079-length-36846-cov-13.251121_pt1 | contig 36846 bp, 28 predicted proteins | sample MGYA00519869_ERZ827101 | MGnify/ENA primary metagenome ERZ827101 (study PRJEB31778, sample SAMEA3449256) | human gut metagenome | biome: human gut; feature: human-associated habitat; material: faeces | place: United Kingdom | collected 2010/2012 ...
AAGCAGCACCACTCCCTGAAGATATCCTGACGTTAGGTATCGATGGAGTGAACCAGATCTGGCGTGATGCGAAGTTAAGAGCAGTTGGAAAAGCGAGGGCGAAGACCCTGATAGAAGCTGCAGAGCACAGTGTCGGAAGCAAAGAAGGAGCAGTAGCTGCAAGAATGGAAATCCGAATGCTTCTGGAGGACTATGAATCCAGAAGCATACGTCTTCAGGAAGTTATGACTCTGATTGAAGGGTTGGTAAAACAGATTCCGATGGCTGAGAAGCTGTTGGAGATCAAAGGTGTGGGAATCAGGACAGTGTCAGGGTTCCTTGCAGAAGTAGGTGATATTAGCCGCTTTAACAATCCGAAGGAACTGCAGAAGCTTGCAGGATTGGCATTGGTTGAAAATAGTTCGGGAAAGCACAAGGGCGAGACAACAATAAGCAGACGAGGTCGAAAGAGACTCAGATATCTGCTCTTTGAGGTTGCAATGTCGCTTGTAGCGAAGAACCCGGAGTTCAGGGAACTCCATAATTATTATACAACCAGGAGGCTGAATCCCTTGAAGAAAATGCAGTCACTTATGGCGATTGCAGCCAAGCTGATACGAGTCTTTTATGTCATGCTGACTAAAGGTGTGAATTATGATCCGAAAAAGATGGTAAATGACATCAAGAGACCAGCAGTTTATCTACAGACTGCGTAAGAAAGACAAGTAACTATAGTGGAGGTTGTCACGTGGGCAGCCACTGAATCAAGCAGAATGTAACAGATAACGTCCACTGCTCACAGTGCTGGTACAGGAAGCAAGTCAGTAATCAACAATACAAAGAATGAGCCAGTAGTCGGCAGGAATTTTTACCATAGGGCATGACCCTGTAATGGAGCATAGCTGACACCCTGGTTATGGGCAGGCAGGACGAAGGGTACGCCCAGAAGGGCATACAGATTAATGAGTGGAAATCTCATCCAGTAAGGTGTAGCCGCACCACTGGTAGCGAGTTTTGGGGATACAGAGGTAACGATGTATTCTAAGTGTAAACAGTTAGGAAATAGGGCTGAAAGTGATTGAGCTCCGAAATCTACGTAACCCGTAGGTCGACGTTTTCTTTCGGGCGGAAGACAATACGTATGTTTCTGTTTGGGTTAGGAAGCATATGCTACGGCGGAGTCTGAGAGCCAGCCATGTTTTACAATGTCTGTATGTTACCTGGGGAGAACCTATACTTTCCTGTGTTAACAGGTATGACGTACGAATGAGAAAAGGAAATCAAATGGAGTATAGGTAGTCGGATGGCCGAATAGTACTAATGAAGGTGGGTAATGCCACTGGAGGGAAGTCGAGAACGGATAACATATATCCAGCCACACGACATCATATCAAAAGGGAAACATTATCTACACTCAGAGGTAGGACAAATAATGACAACAAAACTTGAGAGAATCTCAGAATTATCAAAACAACATCCAGAAATGAAATTTAATTCTATTGGGCATTTGATTAACATTGAGATGCTTAAAGAATGCCACTACAAAATGGATGGCAGAAAAGCGGTCGGGATTGATGGCATTTCAAAAGAAGAATATAACTCAAATCTTGATAACAATCTAAAACAGCTAGTGGAGAAGCTTAAGAATAAAAGTTATCGACCTAAACCAGCACGTAAAGTGGAAATACCAAAAGAGAATGGTAAAACCAGACCTCTTAGTATCTATTCATATGAAGATAAACTGGTTCAGGAAGCACTTAGGAAAGTTTTGGAATCGGTCTTTGAGCCCCATTTCTACAGCAATATGTGCGGCTTCAGACCAAACCGCAACTGCCATGGAGCTATAAGAAAACTAAATGACATGATTGAAGGACATAAGACGAATTATATACTGGATGCCGATATAAAAGGCTTCTTTGATAATTTGAATCATGACTGGATAATGAAATTTATTTCATCACGAATTACAGATAACAGTGTGCTCCGACTGGTAGAAAAGATGCTCAAAGCAGGTATTCTTAAGAATGGAGAATTTTATGTTAACGAATTCGGTGCCGGGCAGGGAAGCGTATGTTCACCAATAATTGCGAACATATATATGCATTATGTTCTTGTATGGTGGTTTAATGAGAAAATAAGACCACTGCTAAAAGGATATGCAGACATAGTTGTCTATGCGGATGATTTTGTGTGCTGCTTTCAATATAAGAATGACGCAGAACTCTTTTATGAACATCTTAAGAGAAGGATGAATCACTTCGGACTGTCCTTAGAGGAATCAAAGACTCGATTAATTTATTTTGGTCGATTCGCTGCTGATAACCTTAAAAGACAGGGGAACAAACCAGAAACATTTGACTTCCTAGGATTCACTCATTATTGTTCCAAAAGCCGAAACGGTAATTTCAGAGTAAAACATAAAACTGCCAATAAGAAATATCGGAAGAAATGTAAACAGATGAATATCACTATACGCGACATGAGATTTGAAAAGAAGAAATATATTCTTGCAAAAGTAAATCAGATTTTAATCGGGTATTACCATTATTATGGAATAAGTGATAACTATCAAATGATGGATAACTTCCGTAAGAGAGTTATTCAGATTCTTTATTTTTGGATGAATAGGCGTAGTCAGAGGAAAAGTTATACATGGGATGGATTCAATCAGTTTTTGAAGGAGCATCCTATAGTAAGACCACGTATTTATGTGAGCCTATATGGATAATCTGAGGCATAAGTGTCGTGAAGAGCCGTATGCCTGAATTGGGCACGTACGGATCTGTGGGGGATATACCTAGTAATAGGTGTTTCTACCCGACAAGTTAGGACCTCTGGAGACAGAGATGATCCTGGTGGATATAGGAGGTTAGCTGCCATAGAGGGAAGGGTATACACAAGGCCAGTAAAGCGAAAATCAATGACGTTTTATTTCGTATACCATTCAACCGCTATTTCAGTACCTGATACATCGAAATGCTCATAGCTGTGGCTTATTCACTGAGATATGAAAGGTTGAAAAACCTTGAATTTTCAATAAAAAACACTTGATTATATGAGGAGGTGAATGATACATGATTAAGAGAAATTTTATTCAACCAACGAATGAAGAAATCAGAGAAAGAGAAAAAATGTATAAAGAAGCTGCTTCACTTGGAATTGATCTTATGGGATACGATGACTCTGATCATTCATCTACGGAGAGACAAGATAGAAGAAAAGCGGTTGTATTACTTGGAACTGGAAAAACTGTGCCAAAAGAGTTAAAAGAACGTTTGATGAATGATACATTGAAACATAATAGAAAGAAAAATAAAATGTAAATTTTCTGAAATTTAGATAATCAAAGTTATTGAAACTTTGATTGGGCATCGAAAGTTTTAATTATCTGGCGCATTGATTATTAGGGGGCGGTTCTTGATGGACTGTCCCCTAAAGTCCTTTTTCTTGTATGTTATGAATCTTTTTAGAGGTACACGGTACTAGCTATTTACCGTATACTTTGTAGTGTAGAAATGAGGGAATATAAATGGAATATTATTTTACATATTTTATAGTGTTCAAAAGTAATGAAAATGGTTTTAGTGGACCTATAGTTTTGTTTAGAAATTTAGAATCGGTAAAAAAGAATACTAATGGGACGATGCATCTGTTAGATGATGATTTGAATGGAACATTAGGTGCAATAGAGTATATAATGCATTTGCCTAGAAATGAATTTGATGTATATGATTTAGATGAAGAATTTATGGCATCATCATATGATACACCGCATCAAATTGTTCTTGTTCCAGATTATGTACTTGTTAATTTGAAGATAGATAATATTGCTCCCACTATGTTCATTTTAACTGAAGATTGCAGTAAAGATATAAAAAACAACTGTGAGAAAAGAAAACCATTGCTAGGAACATACTATACTCATGAGTTAAGCCAAGAATTGATCAAAAAGCAGTGGGAAAAAATTTGGCTGTCAAAAAGAACAAATGATTTTGAATTTGAGGCAGTTAAGGATATTAACATTCACTTTAGGTTAGAAGGAGAAAAACTAAAAGCATTACCGGCTCTTTATATTAGCCGACAATTTGGAAAAGCAAATGATTTACTGTTTGAGATATTCAATTGTAGTGAGATAGAAAAAAAGTGTATTGACATACAATGGAAAAACATATCGCATCTTAACGCCTTGATTTCAATGAAAAAAAAAGGTATAACTTGTTGGGATGATAAAGTATATGACGATGAGATTGTTAAACAAATGTATAAATTTGATATTAGTGTTGTGATAACTTTCCCCGGTATTCCTAAATCACAAAAAAAGTATGGCTTATCTGCCAGTATATTATCTGAAAATGAAAAACAAGCTATTAGGATAATGGGAGTACATAGAGCAATTGCACGTGGTGGAATTTTAATGGAATTATCATGCGCAGAAGAAGAATTATATAAAAAATATGGAGAACTTGAACAAAGATGTAAGAATGGAACAAATAATAAATATGTTTGGAAGACATTTAGCGATTTAGGAAAGCTACTTGGTAGTTGTTTTAATAGTTTTCAAATAGAAGTTCTAAAAAGAGCAAAAGATATTACTATATTTTCTGATTTTCCAATAGGATTAGCAATTTTAGAAAATGATGAAGTTCCATTGCAATGTTATAAAAGTATTTCTTATAGACCGTTGACCCCATTAACTAGACAATTGCAATTGGAATTACTTAAAAAAAACCAAGTTTATTTAGGAAAAAAATGTAAAGTTGCTATAGCGGAATGCATTATCAATAATGATGAGAATAAATATGTATATCTAATGAGTGATTTTGTGCGTAGTACATTGATTGACATGGAAAAAAAATATGAAGGTTTCTCAGTTACCTATCAACAAACTTATAGTGTTGAAAGTATACTTGAATTTATTAAGAACAATCAGGACGCAGATATATTATACATTTCAGCTCATGGATATTATAATATCAAACAAAATATGGCTGGAATAATGGTTGGCGAAGAATTTTGGATGGCTTCTGAGGATATCAATGTACCTCCGATAGTGATTTTAAGTGCGTGTCATTCTAGTCCAAGAGGAATGGGGGCTGTTAACATAGCAGATATGTTTATTCGTAATGGGGCTATTTCGGTTTTAGGAACATTTATTCCAGTAAATGCACATAGAAATTTGATTTTAATGACAAGATTGTTTACATATATTGTTGAGGCTCAACGAAAAAGTAGACAATATAAGACATTAAGTGACGCATGGTGTGGAGTAGTTGCGACAAATGCTATACATGAATTAATGTCTGAATCAAAAAGTTTTAATAAGTGGATGCATGATACAAATAGTAAAGGAAAGCCGAGAATAATTGAATTTCAATTAGAAAGGTGTGTTGGAAAGTTACGGCCAACACATATTTACTCAGATACTATAAAAATCATTAAAGAAATGTTAGCGGAAGAAGGTATGGAAGGAAGGTTTGGAAATATACTTAATACACGAGATTTTTTCCCAGAATCATTCTTTTATCAATTTATTGGGTATCCAGAAAATATTTTTTTATATAATGATATTTTTGAAGAAACGTACAGCAACCTACTTTAATGATTTTCATTTACGTGGATAAGATAATCAATGTCTTTCTACCCTTAAAGAAGCTGATCTTTTATCTTTTTATGGAGCTTATTTAAGTTTTGTTGGTGCGTTATCATTAGGCTTTTTCTTATATAAAAGAGAAGAAAAGATTTCATGTGGAGAAGGGATAAGAGAAGCTGCATTTTTAGAAGAAGGAATGGAAGAAAGTTCAAAAAAGTTTATGAATATAGAGTATTATGCTAAGAACGGAATTACGTTACCAATGATTCCACAATGGGAGATGTATTATAACAGTTTGGCAAAACATATAGGATATCAAGGTGCTGCTTTATATATGGAATTAGTGCACTTTTTTGAAACTGTAAGTAAATTAAATAGTGCTATTGAAACTAGGTCTGTAGAAGATGTAAGAATAATATATGAAGTATTTTTACAGTATGAATACTATAATTGTGGAGAGTATAATTATGTAGAAGCAAAAGGTGCATTGAATGCAATTTCTAATGGTAAATTTGAATTAAAGACTTGGATTGATGATGAACTGGATATAATACATGAATTAGAAGAAAAATATTATGATGTTGTAGAATTGTGGATTTATAATTATATGGCTATACATCAGATTGATGAGTGTAAACTTGTAATCATTGAGAAGGAATTGGTAGATGAGCTTCTTAAAAATTTAGAAATAGAAAGATGGATTAAATGTGAATGTGAAAAAAGAAGAATTGTTTTTGTTGTGGAGAATATTTCTTATGATATGTCTGTTAAATCTTCAATTTTAAATTATTCCAGTGGAACATATAGTAGGAAATATTAATAAAATGGAGAAATTTAATATATTTACTGTAGGAGTATTGTGATTTTTGTCGAGTTTAGTCGTATATATTATAAATAATCTGAGATGTATTGTAGTGTAAACGGGAGGAAAAATATGTTAAGTGGTCATTTGGTAAACTTTTATGGCATTAAAGAATTTAATAGGCCACAAATCAAAGGAGGAAACTTTGAAAGATTTTGAAGCATTTATAAAAACGTATTCAACTAGAGATTTTATATATTTTTTTTCTCAAAAATCTGTTGAAATATATAGAGAGCATATATATGGGGATGAAACCACTTTCGGATGTTCTATGACTTTTCCTTTGGAGTATTTTCAATATGGATTTTATTATAGAACTGGAAATGTGATGTTGCTTGCATGGGATATTCCTAATATGGCATATCTTTCCATTATAAACGCAAATGATTATAGAAAAAATGTAATGACAGAGGAAATGGTTGGAATAGGAGTTAACTTATATAGGGAATACGAAAACAAACATTCTGGAAGTGAGTATCTAAAAAATGCTGGATTGCCTGATATACACAAATTTGTAATGGGTATGAGTTATGAGCAGTTTAAGTATAGAAATCCTGAATGGATATATCAGAATTTTAATCGCAATTATCACATACTTATTGGTTCATCTAATATTAACCGGAATAAGCTCGTAGATGCCAATATGATTACAAAAGAACTTTTTGAACTTACTGTAGAAGAAACTCTGGCAGTGGAATGGACTGTTTTGTGGTTATGTTACAATTGCCCAGCACCTTTGAGTTTATCCGAAAAAAAATATAGAAAAAAAGATGAAAGGATTTTAACAAAGAATAATATAGAGCGGATTATTGATTATTATTCTGTAACTTATGAACAAGTTAGAAAATCGCCATTGGGAAAACAGATTTTTTATAGCAAACCGTTTGTTATTACTCAGAAGAAAAGAGAAAAGCTTGCGGTAAGTATTTATTTGGTACAGAATACTACCCGGGGTCAGACCCCATAAAGCGGTTAAATATATTCAACTTGCATATCTTACTGGCATTCTTCCAATTAAAAAGGAAAAAACTCAGTCGGCATTAAATAATTTTGATGAGTTTACAATGCTGAGCGCAAGCAATCTGGCTCCGTATATTGGTTTTACAGAAGCTGAAGTGAAAAAGCTGTCAGAAAAATATCAGCAGGACTTTGCTGAAGTGAAGCGATGGTACGATGGCTATCTTCTGAAGGATTACCAGGTTTATAATCCCAGAGCCGTTGTCAGCGTAATGCTAAGGGGGGAATTCAGGAGTTACTGGTCAGAAACAGCATCCTATGATGTGATTGTGCCTTTGATTAACATGAACTATGATGGGCTGAAAACAGCTGTTATTGAGATGCTTTCCGGAGCCGAAGTCAAGGTGAATGTGGCAGCTTTTCAAAATGATACGGAAGATATTAAAAGTAAAGATGATGTATTGACTTATATGATCCATTTAGGATACCTTGGTTATAATGAGAACAGGAAGACTGCTTTTGTACCAAATGAGGAGATACGGCAGGAACTGACGACTGCTGTTGAGAGTAAAAAGTGGAATGAAATGCTGATATTGCAGCTGAATTCGGAAAATCTGCTGGATGCTACATTGGATATGGATGGTGTGGCGGTTGCAGAAGAGATTGAAAAAATCCATAACGAGCATGTGTCAGTAATTCAGTATAATAATGAGAATTCCTTGAGCAGTGTGCTTACAATTGCCTACTTAAGCGCAATGCAATACTATTTTAAGCCAATCCGTGAATTTCCTACAGGACGGGGATTTGCTGACTTTGTATTTATCCCAAAGCCAGAGTACAAAAATGATTATCCGGCATTGCTTGTGGAATTGAAGTGGAACCAGAATGCGCAGACTGCATTAACACAAATTAAGACAAAAAAGTATCCTTCTTCAATCCTGAATTACACAGGTGATATTCTTCTTGTTGGAATCAATTATGATAAAAAAAGTAAGGAACACCAGTGCTTGATTGAGAAGTACGAAAAAGATTGATTTTGCCAGAACAGTGCCGAATGAAACAAATTTAAAAGGGCAGGTGTGGATGTTCTCCACAACCTGCCCTTTCGTGAGGGGAATGTATCAGAAACCTGTAAGCCGGAATACCATTAATTCGCTTGCAGAGTCGTCATCGCGGTCCTGTGTCATAAGAACCATTACAGAACCATCCTCTGCAACTTTCATATCTTCAATCCAGGGGTATCTGGTTCCAAACATATCGTAGCAGTCTACTTCGGCGAGGAGAGTTCCGTCCTTTGACCAGAAGTAGAATTCTCGCATATTTCCATCTGCTGCAATATAGCCATTCGCTGTCTCAGCTATTCCCGTGAGACTTCCGAAATAAGCAGGATCCTCCTGCAGGTCACCGCCAAGAAGCAGCTGTTGGTTGCCATCCAGATCATAAACTGCTATTTTCGATGGGGTGTCATCTCCTGCAAGACGTCCGTATACCATAATATGATCATTGCTGATCTCAACCAGGCTGACAAATTTAAAAATACCGGTTCGTGCCTCGTCATCATTCATGGAGGTTAAGATCCAGGGCTCTGTAAGCACGCTGCCGTCCTGGAAGGTTACTTTTTCCGTGTCATAGCCAAGGTAGCTGGTAATGCCCCAGGCACCGGATGGGTGCACAGACAGGTAACCGCTTGTGCCGGTCTCCAATATGGTCTGCCCGTCTTTCATAACGATTCCTTTTCCACCGTTACGGGAAATATAAAGTTTTCCGTCCGTGTCTGTAAAAAGATCCATTCCCTGCTCATCCATTGTGTCAGAAGAAAGAAGATTCAGGGTGCTTCCAGTATATTCGTAAGTTTCCAGAGTATTATTCAGCTGATGATACATCCGGTCTCCGGATATTGCAAACTGGTGACGCATGATCTCAAATCCGTTCTGGGAAACACTAAATGGAATATACTCCGGAGTGACGGTATAATCTCCAACAGCTATACTCTGCGGAGCCGGTGTGAATGGAGTTCCATCCCATGGGTAAGGTGCTTCTACATTGCCGGTGTCCTCTAATTTCAGTTCCAGATTGTTAAAAACGTTTTTGACAGAATCATTTTCTTCTCCAGAAATGATAACTTTGTAGGTCACACCGGATGGCTCGTGACGATAAATGTAGTAAATTCTGTCAAAATTGTCTGTGGTTCGTATATAATCCACATCGCCAATGGTTGTTTTTTCAATAGTGCCGTCTGCATAGTCATGAAGATCGATATCGGAGGTCTGCAGATATTTGCGGAAAGAGTAGCTTGATTCTTCATTTGCTTTAATGGTGAAATCATTTTGTGAGCTGTCCTTGTCAGCACCTTCGAATACGTTGACAGAGCAGGTGTATTCATAATCGCTGATATCATTTGGATCATAGCTCCAGTCATCCGGAAGGTTAAGCTTGAACAGGGTTACGTCAATGGTGTTGTCACTTTCTCCGTGAACGGTAAGAGTACTACTGGCAGTCAGAAGCACAAGTCCGGTCACAAGAGGTAGTATTTTCCATATTTTTTTTCTCATATTCAGCACCTCTTTTCTATGTGGAATGGTTTGTATTTTTATTTTCCCAGATTTTGGAGACTTTGTCACTGACACAAATGACAGGTAATCCGTAAGGAAAGCGTTATTGCTGGAAAAAATGCGGATATCCGGAAGCGGCAAATGGGAATAAAAGTAATTTGTCCTGCATAGGCTATTGAAAAAAGGATATTTGGAATGATATCAATTGGCCTGTGTATGATCGTAAAAAATGAGGAGGCGGTACTTCGCAGAATCCTCACGCCGATGAGCAAGCTTGTGGACAAAATCTATATTTGCGATACCGGATCGGTGGATAAAACGAAGGAGATTGCCAGGGAGTTTACCGATGAGGTTTATGATTTTTTATGGAAAGATGATTTTTCTGCTGCCCGCAATTTTATTACGGAAAAAGCAGATACGGATTATTGGATGTGGCTGGATGCAGATGATGTCATTACGCCGGAAAATCAGGAGAAGCTGCTCAGGTTGAAAGAGAGCATGGATTCAGATACGGATGTGGTTATGATGGATTATGCAGTGGGATTTGATGAATGGGAGCATGTTACGTTTTCTTATTACAGAGAGCGTATTATGAAGACTTCCCGGAATTTCAGATGGCAGGGGCGCGTCCACGAAACGGTTGTTCCTGCGGGAAATATTTTATATTCGGATGTGGTGATTGAGCATCGAAAAATAAAGGCTGGAGAGTCTTTTCGCAATCTGCATATATATGAGCAGATGATTGATTCCGGTGAAAAAATGGAACCGAGACATTTCTTTTATTATGGGCGGGAGCTTTTTTATCATAAGCAATATGAGTATGCAATTTTAATTTTAAAAAAATTTCTGGAAGAACCAGATGGCTGGATAGAGGATAAACTGAACAGCTGTCTGGTTCTTTCCTGCTGTTATCAGGCAATGGGAGAGAATGCAGCTGCTTTTGATATACTTTTTTACAGCTTTACAATGGATGTTCCGAGAGCGGAGATCTGTTGTGAGATAGGAAGATTGTTTATGGAAAAAAAGGAGTACGTGACGGCAGCATACTGGTACCAGCAGGCTCTTCTTGCGCCACGGAAAAAGAAAAACGGCGGTTTTTATATTGCAGACAGTCATGATTTTATACCGGCGATACAGATGTGTGTATGTCTGGATAAAGCAGGAAGACACAGGGAGGCGTTTGAATTTCATAAAAAGGCAAGAGTATTGAAGCCGCTGCATCAGGCGGTTATTGGGAACGAGAAGTATTTCAGGGATGTTTGGGGGATGGAGTGAAGGGGAAATTCACCTGTATTGTTAGTATTTCATATATTGATAGTGAATATCTAAGCTGTTATGGGAGAATGTGTATGTTTTTTGATCGTCATAATCAGAAAAATTCTTCTGAAAAGGAAGCTTCCGGTGATATTACCTGTACATCCTGTTTTGGAAACAATAATCGCTGTGGCTGCGATTGCAGTTGTCCGGGACAGGGAGCCACAGGGCCTCGTGGTGCAACAGGTCCCATGGGACCTATTGGTCCAAGAGGGTGTCCCGGTGTGACTGGTCCTATGGGACCAAGAGGATGTCAGGGAGCAGTAGGCCCTGCAGGTCCTATGGGTCCGCAAGGAGAGCCTGGCATGCCAGGAGTTATGGGTCCCGCCGGAGAAGCCGGCCCCGCTGGAGCGACAGGCCCAACCGGTCCCGCCGGAGCGACAGGTCCAGCCGGTCTCGCCGGAGCGACAGGCCCGACCGGCCCCGCCGGAGCAACCGGTCCAGCCGGTCCTGCCGGAGCAACCGGTCCAGCCGGTCCTGCCGGAGAAGCCGGCCCAACCGGCCCCGCCGGGGCGACAGGCCCAGCCGGTCCTGTCGGAGCAGACGGCCCGATTGGTCCTACTGGCCCAGCGCCAACTCCGGCAGCGGCAGTGGCAGATGCTACTGGTACAGAGGATGCTGTGACACAGCTAAATACACTTCTGGCAAATCTTCGCGCTGCCGGAATTCTGCAATTCTAGCGCATGTTTGAAAAAGGCTTTCTGCAAGATGTGCGTCACAATTTGTGGGAGATTTCGTCCAGATGAGGGCGCAGTAGCGGCTACGGCAACCGAATTCGGGTGAAATATACCGCAATGAGGGCAAGGGCTGGAAATGGAGCAATCCATTTCCAGTCCTTTCTCATATAAAAGTGTGATTGCTAAGCATTAAAATTAAATAATTTTGTGTTTTCGGTTGTAATTTCATGAATTTCGCATATAATAAAAGTGTGATTATTAAGCACAAAACTCTAATAAAAATGTGATTATCAAGCATAAAACTCCAATAAAAATGTGACAGGTGATTCTATGGAACGATTTATCTTAAAAAAGTTGCTGGCTTGGAAGAATTCTCCCTACCGCAAGCCTTTAATATTGAAGGGCGTACGTCAGGTAGGAAAGACTTGGATTCTGAAAGAGTTCGGCAGACGTTATTATGAAAATACAGCTTACTTTAACTTCGACGAAAATGAAGAATATAAGCAATTTTTTGAAACAACCAAGGATGTGGACCGGATTCTACAAAACCTTATGCTGGCAAGCGGTCAAAAAATTGTGCCTGAAAAAACCCTTATCATCTTTGATGAGGTGCAGGACTGCCCTAAGGTCATTAACTCTATGAAGTATTTTTGCGAGAACGCACCGCAGTATCACGTTGCCTGCGCCGGTTCTCTGTTAGGTATTGCTCTGGCGAAACCCTCTTCTTTTCCGGTCGGTAAGGTCAACTTTATGCAGATTGACCCGATGACCTTTAATGAATTCCTGCTTGCCAATGGTGATGAAAACCTGGCACAGTATCTGGAACAGGTGGACACCCTTGAACCCATCCCTGACGCCTTCTTTAATCCGCTGTATGAGAAGCTGAAAATGTACTATGTCACCGGTGGTATGCCGGAGTCGGTATTGATGTGGACGGAGGCACGGGATGTTTCTGCTATGCAGGAAGCATTATCCGGAATCCTCGGAGCCTATGAGCGTGATTTTGCCAAACATCCTAATCTCAGCGAGTTCCCGAAAATCTCAATGATCTGGAAATCCATTCCGTCTCAACTGGCAAGAGAGAACAAGAAGTTTATCTATAAAGTGGTCAAGGAAGGTGCACGAGCCCGTGAGTACGAGAATGCCTTACAATGGCTGGTGGATGCCCGTTTAGTGCATAAAATTTATCGCAGCTCAGCTCCTGGCCTGCCGATTGCAGCTTACGATGACTTGTCGGCTTTCAAAATTTATCTGGTGGATGTGGGATTGCTTCGCCGTCTAGCACAGTTGGCCCCCACTGCTTTTGGCGAAGGCAACCGTCTTTTTACTGAATTCAAAGGCGCATTAACCGAAAACTTTGTGTTGCAGACTTTAATTACTCAGTTTGAAGTCATGCCCCGTTATTGGAGCCAGAACAACCCACCTTACGAGGTGGATTTCCTCATTCAGCGGGAGAACGACATCTTTCCCGTGGAGGTCAAATCCGAAGCAAACACAACCAGCAAGAGTATGAAGAAGTTCAAGGAACTGTTCCCTGATAAGGTCAAGCTACGCATCCGTTTCTCACTGGATAATCTGAAACTGGACAATGATGTGTTGAATATTCCGTTATTCATGGCAGATCAGGCGGATAGACTGATCGGATTGGCATTGGGGAGTGAACCATAACCCTTGAGACGCTGGCAATATTGCTGCCCACAAAATTATTGAGACTCTAAAGCTTTCATGGTATCATTGTAAAAACAGGAAATAGTAATACTGTGAAATCTATTTTTATATAGGAGCATGTGCGAAGGGGGAAAAGTTGTGAATCTGGTTAATCGTACTTTTCAGTTACAATGTGTTTTTAGGGAAAATAAATACATGAAAAAACTTTTATACACAATTGTTTTATTAATAGCCGTTCTCATAATTCCCGCCCAGCCGGCACACGCCCAGAGCCATTGGTATACCAAGGATCCCATTATCCGGCAACGTAGTAACAATTCCAAAAGGACGGGTAACTTCCAATGTAGTGAAATATTTTAAGAAATACAAGATCAAAGTATATACCCATACTGTGAATTACCGGGGACAATGGGAGAAATACAGGGCTATGGGAGTGAGCGGTATTTATTCGGATGCATTGTGAAAGTGAGTTTGGATTCGATTTTAAGGATGATTTTGAAAAAGAGAAAGGGGCATTCAAATATGAAAAACTATCGTGCAGAATTAACCGGCGTTTTTGGTGATCCAGTGGATGATAATCCTACTGGTGTAGTTGAGGAGGCTGCGTTTGCAGCGAAAAATTTGAATTATCGTTATCTGACCATTAAAGTGCTTCCAGAGGATCTTGGAAAGGCAATGGACAGTGTGAAAATCTTTGGCATGAAGGGAATCAATCTTACCATGCCTCACAAGATCAAGGTTCTCCCTTATCTGGATGAACTGAGTCCGGCAGCAGAAATTATCGGAGCAGTGAATACGGTTATCCAGAAAGAGGGAAAACTATTCGGTGAGAATACGGATGGAAAAGGGTTTGTAACCGCGTTGAAGAATTCTGGTGAGACTCTGGATAAGAAAAATGTGACTATTCTTGGCGCTGGCGGAGCAGCCAGGGCGATAGCTGTTGAATGTGCATTAAATGGGGTTGCCCATATCAATATTATCAATCGAAGCATTGAAAAAGGTGAGGAACTGGCATCTCTTATTCAGATGAAAACAGATAGCAGTGCAAAGTATCTTAACTGGAAAAACAATATGGCAATTCCATCTGATACAGATATTTTAATCAATGCCACTTCAATCGGTTTTTCTCCAAATGTGACAGACAAGCCAGACATTGATTATACTGCCATCACACCGGAAATGTGTGTATGCGATGTCATATTTAATCCTGCGGAAACAATTTTCCTAAAGTCCGCAGCAGAAAATGGTGCAAAAACTATCACCGGTCTTGGAATGCTGGTACAGCAGGCCGCACTGAATTTCACCCTCTGGACAGGCGTGGAAGCGCCGGTAGATGTGATGGAGGATGCGCTGAAGAAGGAGTTTGAGTAAGGAAGACAGGCTTTTTCTGAAAAGAAAGTTGTCAGATTGAATCTTTTTAAACAAAAAGGATGTGAGACTTTTGAAAATAAATTATGAAACTGTCCACTTCAATTATGCAGACAGAATAGGCAATCTGACCGCGGAAGCAGTCGGCGTAGTAAAGGGAGAGAAACATTTTCCGGTTTACAGTGGAAATCGGATTTTTAAGCCGTTGAGTAAATCCAAGCCATTTTCTACGCCTCTGTTTGCTTATGCGGAAGTGTTCTGGTCGAATGTGATAAATGAATATTTTGTATCGGCGCCTTTATATCAGCTGGCTTTTTGCCATGGTTATGAAGAAGAGACACAGAAATACTATGATTATGGGACTGTGGTTCCAAGGATTTATAATGAAGATGAACAGCTTTTGAATCTTCTGGAATTCTTTCGGAAGTATCCGGATGAAAAGGTGGATATAGACCAGTATGAGAATTACTGTATGATGTTTTATGATTATACGGATATTCTGGAGGCTTCCTATTTCCAGAATCACGAAGACATGGCAGAGCAGCTTGCCATGCAGATCCTGGTTTCCATGCTGAAAGGCGATCAGAATTATCACTATGAGAATATTGCGTTCGTTTGTAATAAAAAAGGAGAAATTCTGAGGCTGGCTCCGATGATCGACCATGAATTTTCCACTTACTTTATGTTTCCGGACAATTCTGCGCAGCATATGTACTGGTATAGTGAGTTGATCCGTTCCATGGAAGGACATGAAGTTCAGGATTATGAATATGACTGTCTGAAGAATCCAAAAGAACGGCAGATGATGGAAAAAAGTGCAGTATGTCTGCATAAGAATCTTGTGTATATAAAAGAGCATTACCCGGAAGTTACCGGGAAGTTTTTAGAGAAACTGAATTGCCTGAAGCATGATCTGGAAGAGAATCCATCTCCATTTTATCTGCAGGAAAATATTGAATATCCGGGAACTGCCAATTCTTATGCTTACATGTCCGGGAAAGCCAGATACAAGGATCATGATGAGGAAAAGGCAAAGCTTCTGGAAGAGAAATATAGTTCCAGGGAAAAGAAAATAGATTTCCATGTATTGAGTGTTCAGAGTGTGCAGGAAATCAAAGGAATTATAAGGCTGTTGAAAGTAATGCTGGAGAAAGAGAACAGCAATTGGGATAAAGTAAAGGAACAAAATGATGAGTACAAAGCCGAAAATGGATTTACAGATAGAAAAATAAAAGCATATGACAAGTTGGAACTGACAGATGAGCAGCAGAAAGTTCTTGATGCTCTTAGACAGAACTGTATGGAAGAGACTCTTTGGTCAGCAATTGCAGCCTTCCAAAACTACCCATTCCGCACTGCCTCTGGCCTCCCATACCAGTACAAGCTGAAAATCGGCAAAGACGGAACCTACAACAAAGAGCTTCTCATCGACCGCAGGGAAAACAGCAAAACCCTGTCCTGGAGCAGCATAAAAATGGCATTCCAAAATTGCCGGCAGATATCCGGCATCGTGAAACGCCCCAAGGCATTAGGGGATATTAGAGGGATTTCTTATATTTACCCATTGTTCTGGAAATTTGGACTGATCGAAGTGCCTGAAGAGACTGCGAAGAAGATGAGCGGGGAATGTGACACCGAAGCGGAGCTATAAATGCATGAATGAAAGAATGCTGTTTTTCAAGGTAGCGACGGTGTGAAATTTTTTCCGTAAATTCAAAACCTCATGCGGCTTAATGGCAGATTTTGCGGTTAAGCCGTTATCTGGGCACATATACAAAAGAAAAAGCTCTGACAAATGATAATTATCTAACAATCATTTGCCAGAGTTTTTAATTACGTAGCAACAAAACAAAATCTATGCCTGCTTATCCCTGCAGTTTCTTCCCCTGCTCAAATTTCGGCTCACAGGTCAGCTCCACGCCCAGTTTACGGAAGGAGAGGACATCCACAGAAGACAGCATAACAGAAGTATGTGCCTGGCAGCCTTTCAGCTTCGGAAACTGCTCCAGGGCAAGACGTGCTTCCGGATTCGTAGCAGCACTGATGGAAAGGGCGATCATGGTCTCGTCCATATGAAGACGAGGATTCTTACTTCCAAGATAATCTGTCTTCAGTTCCTGAATAGGGTGAATAGCATCCGGGGAGATCACATGCTTCTGGTGATCAATTCCGGCAAGTTCCTTCAACACATTCAGAAGAAGGGAGGAGGAAGCACCAAGCAGATCAGAGGTCTTACCTGTGATGATCCTTCCGTCCTCCAGCTCCATGGCAGCAGCCGGAGCACCAGTTTCTTTCTCTCTTTCCAGGGCAGCAGGGACAACCTTGCGGTCCTCCAGTGTGGCATGTGCCTGCTTCAGAAGAAGCTCGATCTTGTAAACCTCCTCCTCTGTGCCGGTACCGGACATAAGCGCATCCATACTCTTGTAATATCTGCGGATGATCTCCTGACGGGAAGCCTCCTGGCAAACCTCATCATCCACAATACAGTTTCCAGCCATATTAACTCCCATATCTGTAGGAGATTTGTATGGGCACTCGCCCATGATTTTCTCAAACATAGCCTGTACAACAGGGAAAATCTCTACGTCACGGTTATAGTTGACAGTAGTCTGACCATAAGCTTCCAGATGGAATGGGTCGATCATGTTGACATCATTCAGATCAGCGGTAGCAGCCTCATAAGCCAGGTTTACCGGATGCTTCAGCGGGATATTCCAGATCGGGAAAGTCTCGAACTTGGCATAGCCTGCGCTGATTCCTCTCTTGTATTCATGATAAAGCTGGGAAAGACAGGTAGCCATTTTTCCGCTTCCAGGTCCAGGCGCTGTGATAACAACCAGCGGGCGGGTCGTTTCGATATAGTCATTCTTGCCGTATCCCTCGTCACTTACGATCAGGGAAGTATTGCTTGGATAACCTGGGATATTATAAAGGACATAAACCTTGATCCCAAGCTTCTCCAGACGCTTCTTGAACGCATCAGCACTGTTCTGTCCGGAGTAACGTGTGATGCAGACGCTTCCTACATAAAGTCCTCTGCTTGTAAATTCGTTCATCAGACGGAGCACGTCCTCATCATATGTGATGCCAAGGTCACCGCGGACCTTATTCTTTTCAATATCAGGTGCACCGATTACGATTACGATCTCTGCCTGGTCGGAAAGCTGCATCAGCATGCGCAGCTTGCTGTCCGGCTCAAATCCTGGAAGAACACGGGAAGCGTGGTAGTCATCAAATAACTTGCCTCCAAATTCCAGATAAAGTTTGTTGTCAAATTTGCTGATTCGTTCACGAATGTGCTCGGACTGCATTTTCAGATATTTGTCATTATCGAACCCAATTTTTTTCATTCTGTCTTTCCTCCCTCTTTCTCTGGGCTGTTCTTTACTATGTTCACAAAACACCTTGCGGAATATTTGCGGCACATAGTAATCTTTTAGTTCCTCATCCATTATGTTGTTTCTTACTGTAAAGTTACAGGTAAAAAGGATACAGCAGATGCGTTCTGCACCTGCCTTAAAAAATTGTTCCTGGACTGTATTAGAAAAATCATTCCTGCAAATTGTACGCACATCCTGCAGAAAGCCTTTTTCAAACACGCTCTAGTATACTACAGTTTGCGCCGTAAAAAAAGTATCTATTTTTTTTCTGATGTGAATTTTTTTGACCTTTTTTTCTCAAAAATTCAGAGGGTTTTCACAATATCCAGGTTGATTTATCTGCGTTTTATCTTTATAATAGAAAAGATAGTAAGGAGGAATGAAATGGATAATAATCTGGATAACAATCAAGGCGGACGCCGCCCTGATAAAGGGAATCCAAGAAGAGATCAGGATCCCAACCGCAATAAGAAAAATCATCAGTCCATTCTGGCTTTTCTGATATGTCTTTTGGTTACTCTGGTGTGTTTCAGCCTGTTTACCAATATGCTGCAGGATAATTCCAGTGAGATTACGTATGATAAGTTTATTGATATGGTGAATAACGATGAAGTAAAATCCGTTACACTTCAGTCTGACAACCTGACTATCGTGCCGAAGAAGCAGGTGAATCCTTATCAGGAGATCAGTTATTACACCAATCTGACAGAAGATGAGACTGCCCTTACCAAACGTCTGGAAGGAACCGGTATTATTTTTAAATCTGAGCCGCCGGATGCTTTCGGAGAATTTATGGCAATGATGCTTAGCGTACTTTTACCGTCTGTGCTTCTGTTTGTGCTTCTTATGTTCTTTATGCGCCGCATGAACAAAGGCGGCGGTGGTATGATGGGCGTTGGGAAAAGCCGCGCCAAGGCGTATGTACAGAAAGAGACCGGAATCACATTTAAGGATGTTGCCGGACAGGATGAGGCCAAGGAATCCTTGCAGGAGGTTGTGGAATTTCTTCACAATCCAGGCAAATACGTGGAAATTGGTGCTAAACTGCCGAAGGGCGCCTTGCTTGTAGGACCTCCGGGTACAGGTAAAACCCTTCTTGCCAAGGCTGTTGCAGGGGAGGCACATGTACCGTTCTTTTCCCTTTCCGGATCAGAATTTGTGGAGATGTTCGTTGGTGTAGGTGCTTCCCGTGTCCGTGATCTTTTTGAGGAAGCCAAGAAGAATGCGCCGTGTATCGTATTTATTGATGAGATTGATGCCATTGGAAAGAGCCGTGATTCTCATTACGGCGGAGGCAATGACGAGCGTGAGCAGACTTTGAACCAGTTGCTTGCTGAGATGGATGGTTTTGATACTTCCAAGGGACTTCTGATCCTGGCAGCTACCAACCGTCCGGAGGTACTGGATCCTGCACTTCTTCGTCCGGGACGTTTTGACCGCCGTGTTATCGTTGACCGTCCGGACCTGAAAGGACGTATTGATATCCTGAAGGTTCATGCGAAGAACGTAAGGCTTGACGATACCGTTGATTTCGAGGCAATTGCCCTTGCCACATCCGGTGCCGTTGGTTCTGACCTTGCCAATATGGTTAATGAGGCCGCTATCCTGGCTGTTAAGAATGGCCGTCACGCAGTTTCCCAGAAGGATCTTCTGGAGTCTGTTGAGGTGGTTCTTGTTGGAAAAGAGAAGAAAGACCGTATTTTAAGTGCCCAGGAGCGCCGTATCGTATCCTATCATGAGGTAGGACATGCACTGGTAAGTGCCCTTCAGAAGGATTCCGAGCCGGTACAGAAGATCACCATTGTACCTCGTACTATGGGCGCACTTGGTTACGTTATGCAGGTTCCGGAAGAAGAGAAATATCTGAATACCCAGAAAGAACTGGAAGCTATGCTGGTCGGATATCTTGGCGGACGTGCTGCTGAGGAGATCGTTTTTGACAGCGTGACAACTGGTGCTTCCAATGATATTGAGCAGGCCACCAAGGTTGCCCGTGCTATGATCACCCAGTATGGTATGTCCAAGAAGTTTGGTCTGATGGGTCTTGCCACTCAGGAGAATCAGTATCTGAATGGTCGTGCAGTGCTTAATTGCGGTGACAATACAGCTACCGAAGTTGACCATGAGGTTATGGAGTTGCTTCGTGTTTCTTATGAGGAGGCGAAGCGCCTGATCAGCAGCCACAGAAAGGCTTTGGACAAGATCGCTGCTTATCTGATCCGCAAGGAGACCATTACCGGTAAGGAATTTATGATCATTTTCCGCGCAGTGGAGAAGGGACTGGAAGTTTCAGATGTGTTGGATGCAGAAGGACTGAAGGCGCTGGATGAGGCTGTGAAAGCAGAGGATAAGACGGATGAGGCAAATGCGGACACAGAGACAGCGGAATCTGCTATTGCCGTTCCTGTAATTGAACAATACAGATAATATAGGATAAAACATCAGAACCGGGAGACATATTTTCCCGGTTCTTTTCAACAAAGGAGAGTTTTTATGTTCCTGATTGAAGACGAATTAAAAAAGCTGCCCGGTAAGCCTGGTGTTTACATTATGCATGGGGAAAAGGATGAGATCATTTATGTGGGAAAGGCTGTCAGTCTGAAGAACCGTGTCCGCCAGTATTTCCAGAGCAGCCGCAATAAAGGCGCAAAGATTGAGCAGATGGTCACTCACATTACCAGATTTGAGTATATTGTCACCGATTCTGAATTGGAGGCGCTGGTACTGGAGTGCAACCTGATCAAGGAGCATCGCCCGAAATACAACACCATGTTGAAGGATGATAAGACATATCCATTCATTAAAGTGACGGTAAACGAGCCCTATCCTAGAGTCCTTTTTTCCCGCACCATGAAAAAGGACAAGGCGAAATATTTCGGACCCTATACCAGCTCCACAGCTGTAAAAGACGTGATCGAGCTGGTCCGCAAGATTTATATGGTACGCTCCTGCAACCGCAGCCTGCCCCGTGACTGCGGCAAAGAACGTCCATGTCTGTATTATCATATGAAGCAGTGCACGGCCCCCTGTCAGGGAAATGTAAGCGAGGAAGCGTATAAGCAGAACATTGGACAGGTACTTCATTTTCTCAATGGAAATTTCCAGGAGACTATTGATCAGCTGACGGAGAAAATGATGGCAGCTTCAGAGGATATGCGTTTTGAGGATGCTGCAGGATATCGTGATTTAATTAACAGTATCAGACGGATCGGAGAACGACAGAAGATTACTACCTATGGGGAAGAGGACAGGGATATTATTGCAGTTGCCATGGATGAAAGTGAAGATCTCCGGGAGCAGGATGCAGTTGTGCAGGTGTTTTTTATGCGTGGCGGCAGGCTGATCGGCAGAGATCACTTTTTTCTCCGTGTGGCAAGAGGCGATACCAAAGCACAGGTTTTGTCAAGCTTTCTGAAGCAGTTTTATGCAGGAACGCCTTTTATTCCGGCGGAAATCATGATGCAGACAGAGATTGAAGATGGGGGAATTATTGAAGACTGGCTGTCTGCAAGGCGTAAACAGCGGGTTCACATCCGTGTACCGAAAAAGGGAACAAAGGAGAAGCTGGTGGAGCTTGCCAAGGAAAATGCCTGGATGGTTCTTTCCAAAGACAGAGAACGGATCAAGCGCGAAGAAGGGCGTACGATCGGGGCTGTGAAGGAGATTGAGGACTGGCTGGGGCTTAAGGATATTGTGCGTATGGAGGCTTACGATATTTCCAATATCAGTGGATTTGAGTCCGTTGGCTCCATGGTGGTTTACGAAAAGGGCAAGCCGAAGCGCAGCGATTACCGCAAATTCAAGATCAAATGGGTGCAGGGACCAAATGATTATGCCAGCATGGAAGAGGTGCTTACAAGGCGTTTTACCCATGAATCCAAGGACGAATACGACAGCTTTTCCATTCTTCCGGATCTGATCCTTATGGATGGCGGACGTGGCCAGGTAAATATTGCACGGAAGGTTCTTGGCAAGCTTGGAATTGATATTCCGGTATGTGGTATGGTAAAGGATGACAACCACCGAACCAGAGGGGTGTATTTCAATAATGTTGAAATTCCCATTGATACTTCTGGTGAGGGTTTCCATCTGGTAACCAGGATCCAGGATGAGGCTCACCGTTTTGCCATTGAGTATCACCGCTCCCTTAGAAGCAAAGAACAGGTACATTCCGTTCTGGATGATATTCCGGGAATTGGCGAGACCAGGCGAAAGGCTCTTATGAGAAGATTCCGGTCTATTGAGAATATCCGGGATGCTTCTGTGGAAGAATTAAGTCAGACAGAGTCTATGAATGTGCAGAGCGCGGAGGCTGTCTATCAGTTTTTTCATAGAGCGCCAAATCATACGAATGCATGATTTCTGTGCATCGCGAAGCGTGTTACTGTGAATGGAGCGAACAGTAACAGTTTTAACAAGATTCGACATTGAAGTTACAGAAAAAATTGTGTATAATACAGATAAGTGTGGATTTTTGGCAATGTATATAATTTCTATGTGCAGTGCAAAGAAACCTGCACAGACTGCATAACAGTTTTCACCTATTATGAGGAATCTTGTAACTGCAGGGAACTGCTTATGCGGGAAGGACTTCATTAGAGAAAAAGGAGATAAAAGCATGAAGGGTGTACAGCTTACCAAGCTGGCGCAGGAACTGAATCTGACCAACCTGACGCCTGATATTGACCTTACAGAGATTTATGTGAAGACAGCAGAAATAAATCGTCCGGCTTTGCAGCTTACAGGATACCTGGAGCATTTTGCAAACGAGCGTGTTCAGATCATCGGATATGTAGAGTATACTTATCTGATGCAGTTAAGCGATGAGGAGCGCACATTCAAGTACGAGCGTTTTATCTCCAGCAAGATCCCATGTGTCATCTTCAGCACTATGACAAGACCGTCACAGGATATGATCGATCTTGCATACAAATATAATGTACCTACATTTGTGACAGAGAGAACTACGTCCAGTCTGATGGCAGAGATCATCCGTTGGCTTGGCGTCCAGCTGGCTCCCTGTATTTCCATTCACGGCGTGCTTGTGGATGTTTATGGCGAGGGCGTCCTAATCACAGGCGAGAGCGGTATTGGCAAGAGTGAGGCGGCCCTTGAGCTGATCAAGCGTGGTCACCGTCTTGTCAGTGATGACGTTGTTGAGCTGCGTAAGGTGAGTGATGTTACTTTAGTTGGTTCTGCACCGGATATCACACGTCACTTTATTGAGCTTCGTGGTATTGGTATTATTGATGTGAAGACCCTGTTCGGTGTTGAGAGTGTTAAGGATACCCAGTCTGTCGATCTTGTTATCAAGCTGGAAGAGTGGGACCGCGACAAGGAGTACGACCGTCTGGGACTTCATGAGGAGTATACGGAGTATCTTGGAAACAAGATCGTATGCCATTCCCTTCCGATTCGTCCAGGACGTAATCTGGCTGTTATCGTTGAGTCTGCAGCTGTTAACCACAGACAGAAGAAGATGGGCTACAATGCAGCTGAGGAGCTGTACAAGCGTGTTCAGGCGAATATTGCCAAAAAAAGAGAAGAATAAAAGTCAGAGTGTGCAGATTGCGGGAATACTTTTTTAATAGGCTTTAAGGCACAGTAATGCATAGAACGGTAATGCATAGAATAGTAATTCATAGATCAGAAAGGATGGAAATTTACAATGGGTATGTATTGTTTTGGTATTGACGTAGGAGGAACTTCTGTAAAATGCGGTCTGTTTCTTACGAATGGAACTCTGGTTGAGCAGTGGGAGATTCCTACAAGACTGGAGAATAACGGTTCTTCAATCCTGCCGGATGTTGCAGATGCAATCAAGACGAAGCTGGATGAGAGAGGAATCACAAAGGATAATGTAGACGGTGTTGGAATCGGCATTCCAGGACCTGTTAATGAGAATGGTGAAGTTCCTATGGCAGTTAACCTGCACTGGGGCTTTAAGGCCGTAGCAAGCGAATTAAGCGCACTTACAGGTCTTCCGGCAAAGGCAGCCAATGATGCCAATATCGCAGCTCTTGGAGAGGCATGGAAGGGTGCTGCAGAGGGTTCCAAGAACGTGATCCTGGTAACACTTGGAACTGGTGTTGGCGGCGGTATCATCATCGACAGCAAGATCATCGCAGGTTATCACGGTGCCGGTGGAGAGATTGGACATGCATGTGTCAATCACAATGAAGTTCGCCCATGTAACTGCGGTAATCACGGATGTCTGGAGCAGTATGCATCTGCAACCGGAATTGTACGTGTGGCAAATGACATTCTGGAGGAGAGCCAGGAGGACAGCAAGATGCGTCATGTAGAGAAGCTTTCTGCTAAGAATGTTCTTGACTTCTACAAAGAGGGCGACGCTCTGGCTGTTAAGACTATGGAGAAGGTTGGAGATATTCTGGGAAGCACACTTGCCGTATTTGCATGTGTAACAGACCCGGAGGCAATTGTAATTGGCGGTGGTGTATCCAAAGCAGGCAAACCTCTTACAGACTGTATCCAGAAGTACTATCAGAAATATGCATTCCCATCCTGCAAGAGTACTCCGATCATTCTTGCAAGCCTTGGAAATGATGCCGGTATCTATGGCGCAGCCCGTATGGTGATCAAAGACTGATTTCAGATCATCCAGAGAATTTCATAATACATAAAATCACGAAACGCCTTGTGCAGAAGATTGCTGAATCCCAGCAGACTCTGTGCAAGGCGTTTCTTTGTATATATAGTTCATCGCTTCCGGCACTGAACAGCTATTATTTTGGCAGAAAAAACTGCAGCTTTCCGGAAACGAAAACTGCAGTTTTAATTGTTTATAACTGACTGTTAGCTGAAAGCTTTTTAGTAATAATAAATATCATCATTACCAGAATCTCCGCCGCTTTCATCTGGATACTGGATATCACCGCCGCCGGTACCGTCACCGCCAGTACCGTCACCGCCAGTACCATCGCCGCCAGTGCCGTCACCGCCACTGCCATCTGCATTGTCTGTGCCGTCCGGATTTTCTGGATCTGGAGTCGGAGTGGCATTTGCATCGTAGATTTCCATATCTTCATCCTGACTTTCGTCATATTCGTAAAAATGCTGGTCACAGTACTCTGTAGGCATGGTTCCTACATCAAAGTACTCTTCTGTAACCGGGCAGCCAACTCTTGGAAGAAGTCCTGTATCAGCACAGATACTGATCTGCTCAATACCATCCGGAACTTCGAAATCTTTGTATTCCATTCCCTGATGGATCCGGTTCATGACCTTACGCCATAATGTCTTGTGGAAATTACGTGCATCACCTTCCGGTATCTTCTGGTTGCCGTCGTAGCCGGACCATACTGCGCATGTGTAATATGGTGTATATCCTACGAACCAGAGGTCATTGTATGCATCTGTAGTACCTGTCTTACCTGCAACTGCCATATTATCAAGCTGGCAGGCTGTACCGGTACCATTCTGAACTACATCCTCAAGGGCGCTTGTAAGAAGATAAGCAGTTGTTTCCTTAATGACGGAGCGTCCTACAGAGTTGTTCTCAATCAGTACGTTTCCGTTGTGATCAAGAATCTTGGTGTAGTAAACCGGTTTGATATAATTACCGCCGTTCGCAATGGCTGCGTATGCGGCACAAAGCTCTACGTTCTTAACACCGTAGGTCAGACCGCCAAGTGCTGTAGGCAGGTTGGCATCTGTGTAAACATTGCCATTGGCATCGGTATCCGCTTCTGTACCATGCGCCAGTGTAGTAAATCCAAAGTTGTCCAGATATTTCAGACCAAGCTCAGGGGTTACATCCTCAAAACACTGAACTGCAACGGTATTGACAGAATTACGGATCGCTGTACGGATCGTAGTGGTACCATTAAAGCTGCCGCTTGCATTATTGACCGGTGCGCCGTTGTCGTAGGTGATTGGCTGGTCTTCGTAAGTGGTAGCCAGCGTCATGCCCTTCTCATTAAGGGCCGCAGCATAGGTGGATACGATCTTAAATGTAGAACCTGGCTGACGGGTACTGTCTGTAGCACGGTTCAGGGTAAGGCTGGCAGTCTTGGTTCCACGTCCGCCAATGATCGCCTTCACATATCCGGTATGCTGGTCGATGATCGTCATTGCTGACTGAGGCTGGGGGGCAAAGCTTACACGCTCTGCAACAACGGTGCTTCCGTCTGCAAGAATATTCGCTTTATAACGGTCTACATAAGTCTGTCCCTCGTCCTGGGAATCAAACAAAAGATCAAAAGACGGATCCTCATTCTGGAAGTAAAGCTTCATCATTTCCTTGCTGTAGTTTACTTCCTGGCCATCCGGCTGCTTCACGGTAAGAGCGTAATCAAGTGCGTACTGTACGTAATCCGGATAGTTGGATGGATCGGAATATTCCTCATCCACAATGTTCTGGATGTCCGGATCCTGGGTAGTCATGATCTTCAGGCCACCGCTATACAGAAGGTTCTGTGCCTGCGTCTTGGTGTATCCCTTGATATTCATCAGATCATTGATAACCTGCTTGGTAAGCTCGTCCTCAAAGTAAGAGTATGTCTTGCTTGAAGACTGTGTATTAGAAGCCTGTGCCTCCTGAATGCGGGTGTAAACATCATCATTAATAGCATCGTCATACTGCTCCTGAGTGATGTAACCCTGATCCAGCATATGGTCAAGAACCTCTTTACGTCTCTTTGCGTTTTCCTTGGGATTCTCGATGGGGTTGTATTTGGTAGGAGCCTGGGTGATACCTGCCAGAGTTGCACACTCGGAAAGATTCAGATCCCACACATCTTTATTAAAATACTGACGGGCAGCAGCCTGTACACCGTATGCACCTGCACCAAGGTTGATGGTATTCAGGTAATTCTCAAGGATCACGTTCTTGTCGCCGATCTTTTTCTCAATCTCAACGGCAAGGAACTGTTCCTGAAGCTTACGTGTAAATCGCTCCACCTGAGTAGACTCGTTGGTCCAGTTGGTGAAAACGTTGTTCTTCAGAAGCTGCTGGGTAATGGTACTTGCACCCTCGGAAAAGCTTCCGGTAGTAAGTGCTTTCACACCGGCACGAAGAATACCTCTCACATCAATTCCATTATGCTCATAAAAACGCTCATCCTCGATAGCCACTACTGCATGTTGCAGATCCTCCGGAATCTGGTCAATGGAAACCGGAAGTCGGTTGGCATTAGGTGCTGCCAGCTTACGGATCTGATTACCATTGCAGTCATAGAGGAAAGTGGCATAACCAAGAGGCATGATATCCACTTCATTTACGTCCGGCGTATTTGCAAGTATTCCACGAATGGAACCGATTCCAAGACTGGACACTGCAACGCACAGGGCGATCAGGCCGATGAAAAGGACTCTGATAAACGAAACATGTGCCCTTTTTCCCATCATGGACGAGCGGGAAATAAGAGAATTCCGTTTCTTAGAGGCCGATTTTTTTCCGTAGTTCATGATAAACCTCCTTTATAATCCGTTCTATTATATCAAATCCAGGTTCGTAAATAAACCCTAAAATCGAATATTTCTGTGAACTTTGTTCACAAAAACATCTCGCGGAACGGTACCAGTGAATAGTAAGGTGAACAGCAGCCATTTACAAGGCTGGAAAGAAAAGCCAATTCATGTTACACTATAGCAAATGAGGAAGAACAAGCTGTTATCTTTATTTTATTATGAGTTTTTGGAGGTTTCCGTATGCTGGAAAATTATAAGACCATCTATGCAGGAGGCGAGGGGGAGATTACGGAGAAGAAATCCCGGTTTATTGCAACAGTACGCCTGGTGGAAAAAGAGGAGGACGCTCTTGCTTTCATAGAGGAAATGAAGAAGAAATACTGGGATGCCAGACATAATTGCTATGCGTATTCTATTGGAGAACATCGGGAGTTTACAAGGTGCAGCGATGACGGGGAGCCGTCAGGAACTGCAGGACGGCCTATGCTGGATGTGATCCTGGGGGAAGATATTTATAATGTGGCGGTAGTTGTGACCAGATATTTTGGCGGTGTGCTCCTTGGTACCGGCGGACTTGTGCGAGCTTATTCCGGAGCAGTGCAGGCTGGCCTGGGGGAGAGTACGGTGATAGAGAAGCACCATGGGATTTCACTGGCACTGACTGCGGATTACACAGCTATCGGCAAGCTGCAGTATATTGCAGCGGAGAATCAGCTTCCGGTCCTTGACACGGAGTACACAGACAAGGTGATCATGCATCTTCTTGTGCCAAATGACCAGGTTGGACGAATCCAGAAGGTGATCACAGAAGCAACCAGCGGACGTATAAAGATGGAGAAAGAGAAGGAGCTTTATTTCGCAGATGTGGAAGGCGAAATAAAGGTGTTTGACCATTAAAAGAGAACAAAAACCCCTGCATCTGTGAAAATAAATATTCCACAGATGCAGGGGATAAAATTCTTTTGAAAGCTTTTTAAACATGCTCTGGATCAGTCTGCCTGCAGAGCATGAATGATCAGCACTTCTCTGGCTCTGGATAATCTACGCCGAAGGTGTCTACTGTCATGGATTTGATCTTCTGCTCATCAAGTGGTCTGTCGCTGTAGTCAGTGTCAGTCTCAGCAATTTGGTTTACCACATCCATGCCCTCGGTCACTTTACCAAAAGCAGCGTAAGCACCGTCAAGGTGTGGAGCATTTTTGTGCATGATGAAGAACTGGCTTCCTGCTGAATCCGGATGCATGGCTCTTGCCATGGAAAGAACGCCCTCGGTATGTCTTAACTCGTTCTTCACACCGTTCTGAGCAAATTCACCCTTGATGCTGTATCCAGGACCGCCCATTCCGGTTCCGTCCGGGCAGCCGCCCTGGATCATGAAGCCGTTGATAACACGGTGGAAAATAAGTCCGTCATAAAATCCCTTTTTAACAAGGCTGATAAAGTTATTTACAGTATTTGGTGCAATCTCCGGATATAACTCTGCTTTGATCACATCTCCGTTATCCATAGTAATGGTAACAACTGGATTTGCCATAGTTTGATCTCCTTTTTCAAAAAGTATTGTATTTCGTTATTCGTTCTATTATAATATGCAAAGAGCAATTCTGCAAGTAAAAAGGAGTTGTAAAGTTATGATAAAAGAAACATTCAGCCCAGAAGAGACTTTCGCTTTCGGCAAATGGATCGGGGAAAATGCTCTTCCCGGGCAGGTATACACACTGGTAGGAGATCTTGGGGTAGGTAAGACCGTTTTTACCCAGGGAGTGGCAGAGGGACTGGGAATCACAGAGCCTGTAAACAGTCCGACTTTTACCATTATTCAGGAATATGAAAGCGGCCGTATGCCATTTTATCACTTTGATGTGTACCGGATCGGGGACATTGAGGAGATGGAAGAGATCGGTTATGATGACTATTTCTACGGAAATGGAATCTGCCTCATCGAGTGGGCCAATCTGATCGAAGAAATCCTGCCAGAGCAGATCATTGAGATTACCATTGAGAAAAATCTGGAAAAAGGGTTCGATTATCGTAAGATCACAGTAACCGGATTACCAGAATAGATTAAGTGGCAGAAAAATTAGAAAATCTCCAAAAGTGGGGAGAGTAAGGAGAAAAAATGAAGATTTTAGGCCTTGACAGCTCAGGAATCGTCGCTTCTGTTGCAATAGTGGAGGACGAGAACCTGATTGCGGAATATACAGTTAATTATAAAAAGACACATTCCCAGACACTTCTTCCTATGCTGGACGAGCTGGTGAAGATGACAGAGCTGGATCTGGATACCATTGATGCCATTGCAGTGGCAGCCGGCCCAGGCTCTTTTACAGGACTTCGTATCGGTTCTGCTACAGCCAAGGGACTTGGTCTTGCGTTGAAAAAGCCTCTGGTGGAAATTCCTACTGTGGATGCACTGGCATATAATTTGTATGACTCCAGAGCATTGATCTGTCCGATTATGGATGCAAGAAGAAGTCAGGTTTATACAGGAATTTACCGCTTTCAGGAGCATAAGCTGGTAACGGTAGAAGCTCAGATGGCAGTTCCAATGGCTGAGATGATTGAGAAATTGAATGCGAGAGGGGAAGAGGTAGTATTCCTTGGCGATGGTGTGCCTGTTTTTGGAAAAATGATCCAGGAGAACCTGAAGGTTCCATATTCTTTTGCTCCTGCCCATGTGAATAAGCAAAGAGCAGCTGCAGTGGCTGCCCTTGGTGGGATTTATGTGAAAGAGGGTAAAGTAGTGACTGCTATGGAGCATGTTCCGGAATACCTGAGAGTTTCCCAGGCAGAGCGTGAGCGCGCCCAGAAGCTGCAGGAAGAGAAAGCTTCTGAAAAAAACAGCTGAGAAGAAAAGGAGAAGTCAGAGTATGATTCTTCGTGAAATGCTGGTAGATGACCTGGATCAGGTCATGAAGATTGAAAACGAATTATTTTCCCCGCCATGGACGAAAGAGGGATTTTTTACTTATCTGACCCGCAAGGATGCCATGTTTCTCGTAGTGGAAGAGAAAGGAGAAATCCTGGCTTACTGTGGCCTGATCATGGTTTTGGATGAAGGCGACATTACCAATGTTGCAGTGCGCCCGGACAGGCAGAAAGAGGGGATTGGGCATTTCCTTATGGACAGTCTGATCCGGCTTGCCGAACAGCAGGGAGTTACCACGATCCATCTTGAGGTTCGTACAGGCAACGGGACTGCCATCCGTCTTTATGAAAGAATGGGATTTACAAAAGACGGGATCCGCAAGAAATATTATACGGATCCCGTGGAAGATGCTCTGCTTATGACCAGGCATCCGCGTGGATAAGTGAGAACCTCTCATTCTCGTAAAATGTGACGCACATCTTGCAGAAAGACTTTTTCAAACATGCTTCAGGCATGGTCTATCGCATGATTTTATGCCTGAGCCCATACGCTGTATTGTAGAAAATCAAAAGCACAAATGCCACAAGGCTGAGTGCAGCCCCAAGTGACTTACCGGGCGCATGGAATTCAATCTGGATTTCATGTGCCCCTTTTTGTAACGGAAAACCAAGAAATGCCTTGTTAACCTGTACCGGTGCAACTTCTTTCCCATCCACACAAACAATGTATCCTTTGGAGAACGTATAGGACGTTACAAAATATCCATCTTTCGGCATATTAATACTGCCGTTTAGAATCTCTTTCCCGGAAACTTCTTTTTCCTGAAAAGCTACCAGCCCCGGATGGGAAAGCTGGCTTAATGGAAGGGTGTAGGCTTTTATATTTTTGAGCGCATATTCTCCTCTGGAAAACATAATCTCCAGAGCATCCATATCCTCATTAGAAGAAATCATATAATAAAAGGTATCATTATTGTTAGGATAAGGAGCCTCAGAGCCGGAAAGCCGGTTTCGGATGCCATTTATGGTAATGGACATATCCTTTTCCCCATTGTATTTTACGTCAAAAGAGAGCAGCAGAATCGTGGATGCCGGAAGTGTTTCCGGCAGTTCCCGGCGGACGGTTTCAATTTTTTCTGAAGTCTTGTGATCAAGAAAATCGGCTGGCAGGGAATATTCCTTTATTTGAGAAGCATATGGCCAAAAAGCGGCAGAAAGATCACAGGCATTCTCTGAATTGTCCGGAGAATCCGGCACTATTGTGCGATTGGTAATGGTATCCAGTGTCTGTGGATAAGAAAGCTTATCATACTCACTTTCTGTCATCAGAGCTGTACTTCCATAAGCAATAGGCAGCACATTGCTGTTTTCTGCCAGTACATGCCCGCCTTTTTCCAGAAGGGTCTTGTAGCCCGCTGGAACTTTATCTGCTTTTGTCTGAATATACCGGACGCCCATCAGATATTCCTGAAAAGGATTTACATCAGCTGTCATGGCAACACGGTTGCGGATGCTGATGGGCATTTGCAGGATATCGTACAGCAATGTATTGTAAGTGCTGTTGGAAATAGAGGAATACAAGGTACTTTTATTCTGCTCCCCGGTGATCACATAGTTTGTATTGTTGGATGGGTGCTCGATCACATCGAATCGTGCCTGAGGATTTTCACAGCACGCCTCCAGATCCTCTCTGGAAAAATAGTCTCTGGACTCGTCGGCAACGGTGGCGTAATGCTCTTCCTGCCCTTTTGTCAGATAAAGCATAGAAGGAATCGCAAGCAAAAGTACAAGTCCTCCAAGATTTATCCACCAGCAGCTGAATGGTATCGTGATCTCTTTTTCTTCCAGAAAAACGCCAAGGGAAGCACAGACAAGAAGCAGAACAAGATCAGCTGTGACCAGGTGCCGGACCTGCTGATTATGTAAAAGGAAAATAAGCTGTACGATAACTGGAATTGCACAAAGCAAAGCCAGTGGCAGACTGTGCCGTATTTTTTTCTGCCGGAGTCCTTCAAGAGCCTGTGCAGCCAGGTAAAGAATCAAAGGCAGAAATGGGATCAGGCATTTGGGTCTTACATATAAAGTGGCATTTAAAATCCAGTAAAAAATGTCAAAAAACAGTAGTGCAAAAACAGCAATTGCCAGCTTTCGGGTTTTCTTTTCACGTATGCACAGAAACAGTGCGTACAGGCAAAAAAGAGTGAGTCCGCAGCCGTAAGGGCTGTAAAGGATGCTGTCTAGTGTGGGGTTCACTCCCAGGATTTTTAACAGGGAAGTGAAATCACCGGTATCCTTTTTATTTCCAAGGATTGCAAGACCGGTGGGAAGCAGGAGAAAGAAATTCATGGATACGGCAAAAGATACGTCCACAATATAGTTCCACCATATTTTGCATTTTCGTTTTTTCTGCATTCCGGCGGGTACATTTTTCAGATGCTCCGGCAGTAGATGGCTGATATAAAGGATGCATGCCAGAAAGCTGGATGGGAAAAAGTAAAAGCTATGCAAAATGCAGAAAAACAGGGAAAGGATCAGTCCGATATGGGGACGAATGTGGTACACGTCCTGTTCCTGGTGCTCAAAAATCCGGTCCAGGCAGAGGAAAGCCAGTAAAAGAAATGGCAGATAATTCACAAACATGATCTGTCTGTGCGCCTGGAAAAAGCAGTTTGCGCTAAGATAAAAAAAGCCGCATGCAAAGCTGGTAAAATCCGAAAAACCCTTCCTGTGCAGCCAGTAATAAAGAAGTCCGCCTCCAAGCAGGATTTCAAATATTGCATATCCCTGAATAAACCATTCCATTTCCACATGGGGAAAAAGATAGGAAATCAGTACATCCGGACGCATAAATCCATAGTAGGAAAGGGAAAAGAAATTGGTTCCGCCTCCAAGTCCGGTGAAGTCCGGAAACAGGCTTCCTGTTGCATAAAAATTTTTTCTCATATAATCAGCAATGGTTACATGCTGGGAATACCAGTCTGTCTCGGAGCCAAACCAGGAACCGGAAGGTATCAGAAGCAAGATGAGAATGCTGCCAGCTGTCAGAAGAAGCAGCAGAGTAATAGCGTTTCGCCAGGTGAATTTTTGAGGCTTGCTGCAGAAAATCATAATAATTCCTTTCTGTTGCTGAGCTTAAAAACAGCAACAAATGTTAAGTTCAAATTATAAAAACACATTGTAAGCTGTTTGTCAAGCGGCTTCATTTTAATTATTTCTGAATGATTTTCCATATTGGGAAGACCTGACTCTTGTTTTAGGAAACTGCTTGTGTTAAACTTTCCTAGAGCCTGTTTGAAAAATGCTGTTATAAGTTTGCTTCGGAAGGCATTTGGAAAACACGTTTTTGGAGAATAAAGAAAAGAGGATATTTTAATATATGTTAGATGTTTGTCTGCTGGGAACCGGAGGTATGATGCCACTTCCAAGAAGATGGCTTACGGCTCTGATGACCCGGTATAATGGCCACAGTCTTCTTATTGACTGCGGCGAAGGAACTCAGGTGGCAATTAAGGAAAAAGGATGGAGCTTTAAGCCTGTTGACGTGATCTGTTTTACTCATTATCACGGAGATCACATCAGCGGACTTCCTGGCCTTCTTCTTACAATGGGAAATGCAGAGCGCACCGAACCGCTTACCTTGATTGGTCCGAAAGGTCTTGAACGGGTAGTAAACGCACTTCGCGTGATCGCACCAGAGCTTCCCTTTGAACTGAAATTTATCGAGATTAACGGACCTGAACAGGTATTTGAGATTAATGGTTACAGGATCACGGCTTTTAAGGTAAACCACAATGTACTTTGTTATGGATATTCACTGGAGATACTCCGTCAGGGGAAATTTTCCCCGGAGCGTGCCCGTGAGCAGGGAATCCCATTGAAATACTGGAATCCTCTGCAGAAAGGCCAGACTATTGAAGCCGATGATGTGACATATACTCCGGATATGGTTCTGGGACCTGCGAGAAAGGGACTGAAGGTTACTTACACTACAGATACCAGACCCACCGAGTCAATTTTGAAAAATGCGTCTGGCTCAGACCTTTTTATCTGCGAAGGGATGTACGGCGAGGATGACAAGCTGGAGAAGGCAAAAGGCTATAAGCACATGACATTCCGTGAAGCTGCTACTCTGGCGAAGCAGGCTGATGTAGGGGAAATGTGGCTGACTCATTACAGTCCGTCTCTGATCCGTCCAGATGAATATATGGACATGGTGCGGGATATTTTCCCAAAAGCTTATCCTGGCAAAGACGGAAAAACAATGGAAATGAATTTCGAAGAGGATTAAAAAATGAAAGATACATTCATTCTTGCAATAGAAAGTTCCTGTGATGAAACTGCGGCTTCTGTAGTAAAAAACGGCAGGACTATATTATCAAATGTGATTTCTTCCCAGATTGCGCTTCACACTCTGTATGGAGGTGTTGTGCCGGAAATCGCTTCACGTAAACATATTGAGAAAATCAATCAGGTGATCGAAGAGGCACTTTCCGAGGCAAATGTGACCCTGGATGATCTGGATGCAATTGGCGTTACTTACGGTCCTGGCCTGGTAGGTGCTCTTCTTGTGGGCGTAGCTGAGGCGAAGGCCATTGCATATGCGAAAAAGCTTCCTCTTGTTGGAGTGCATCATATAGAAGGACATGTTTCTGCCAACTATATTGAACATCCGGATCTGGAACCGCCGTTCCTTTGTCTGATCGTGTCCGGCGGACACACACATCTTGTAATCGTAAAAGACTATGGAGAATTTGAAATCCTGGGACGCACCAGAGATGATGCTGCGGGAGAAGCTTTTGATAAAGTTGCCCGTGCAATCGGATTGGGTTATCCAGGTGGACCAAAGGTAGATAAATTGGCAAGAGAGGGAAATCCGGACGCCATTGTTTTCCCGAAAGGAAAATTAGGAGACTGTCCTTATGATTTTAGCTTCAGTGGCGTGAAATCTGCTGTATTGAACTATATTAACAATGCCCAGATGAAGGGCGAAGAGATCAATCGTGCCGACCTTGCGGCTTCTTTCCAGAAGTCTGTGGTAGACGTACTTGTGGAGCACACAATGCTTGCTGCCAAAGATTATCACATGGATAAGATTGCTATTGCAGGCGGGGTTGCGTCCAACGGAGCTTTGAGAGAAGCTATGACTAAGGCTTGTGAAAAGAGGGGCTATAAGTTCTATCGTCCGTCACCTATTTTTTGTACAGACAATGCGGCGATGATCGGCGTGGCAGCTTATTACGAATATATCAAAGGAACACGCCATGGATGGGACTTAAATGCAGTTCCTAACCTGAAACTGGGAGAGAGATAATGGAGCAGGGCAGATGTACGGCAATCGTTCTGGCGGCAGGCCAGGGCAAAAGAATGCATAGCAAAATACAGAAGCAGTTTCTGGAAATAGGAGGGAAGCCGGTTCTGTATTATTCCCTGCATTGTTTTCAGGAGAGTCCGCTGATCCAGGATATTATTCTGGTGACGGGGGAAGAGATGATTTCTTACTGTGAGCAGGAAATTGTAAAAAAATATGGCTTTTCCAAGGTGCGCAAGGTGACAGCAGGAGGAAAAGAGCGTTATGATTCTGTGTATGCAGGACTATTATGCTGTCAGGATACAGATTACGTGTACATTCATGACGGTGCAAGACCATTTATCACAGAAGAGATGGTTCAAAGAGGATATGAGGCCGTGAAGCGAACCAATGCGTGTGTAATGGGCATGCCGTCCAAGGACACTGTGAAACTGGCAGACTCGTCAGGCTATATTAAAGAGACTCCAGATCGTAAAATTGTATGGAATATTCAGACTCCTCAGATATTTTCATATGATCTGATTCGCGGAGCTTATGAAAGCATACGCAAAAAGGACATGACAGGGGTAACAGATGATGCAATGGTAGTGGAGCAGGAGACTGGAACCAAGATCCTTCTTGTGGAGGGATCTTACCAGAATATCAAGATCACTACACCAGAAGATCTGGCGATTGCAGAGGCTTTTTTGAGATATTGAATGAATTTTTGAAAAAAATAAAAAATCTTGTTGACACAAAAAGGTTTTAATGATAGAATACGTTTTGCACTGACAGAGACAACCTCTTGAGTGAAGGACAACTCCTAATGTGCAAAGCGTTTTTTGTTTGATTATTATATATGGAGAGATATCGAAGTGGTCATAACGAGGCGGTCTTGAAAACCGTTTGTCC
>ERZ827101.1081-NODE-1081-length-36835-cov-3.444834_pt1 | contig 36835 bp, 55 predicted proteins | sample MGYA00519869_ERZ827101 | MGnify/ENA primary metagenome ERZ827101 (study PRJEB31778, sample SAMEA3449256) | human gut metagenome | biome: human gut; feature: human-associated habitat; material: faeces | place: United Kingdom | collected 2010/2012 ...
TTGTTCAATTCATCTTCCTTTTCCTGCCCACAGCCGGTTTATTCATTGTTTTCTGGGCCTGCGAAATCATCAAGCCCGTGGCCGTTGCAGTTTATAAGGCAGTGGCAGTAAAGGCGCGCAAGGCCAAGAAGAACGACAAGACCGGCGAGTAAAAGAAAAAACCCATCCCTTGTGCAGAAGGGGTGGGCTTTTTCTTTTGCCCTAAAATTGCTTAATTTATTGTTATATGGTACAATATACGACGAAGGGAGGCGGCGCGAATGGATGCGCAGGTTCAGAAACTACTTGGCGAATTGAAGAAAAAGGACAAGAGCACCTATGAGCACTCCGTCCGTGTCGCAGACCTGATTCACAAATACAGCATGGCAACAAATCTGGGCATCGAGTTGACCCAGAGGCTTATTTTTTGCGCCGAACTCCACGATATTGGAAAACTCATTCTACCAAACAGAATTTTGAAGAAAGCTGGTCCACTGACTGACAGCGAATGGGAAGCGGTCAGGGAACATCCCAGGCTTGGAAGCGAACTCATTCGGCAGACATTTGGGTGTGAGCACCTGTGGGAGTCCTGCATTGTCATGACACACCATGAACGGATGGATGGCCATGGTTATCCATCTGGACTACACGGAGAGGAAATTCCCCTGGAAGCCCGCATTATCGCCGTGGCAGACGCCGTAGACGTCATGCTGCACGGCAGGCAATATCAAATTCCGATGTCATCAGAGGAGTGCAAGTGTGAAGTGCTTAGGTGCTCAGGTGCTCAATTTGACCCAGAGATTGCCACTGTATTCATACATGAGATTATTTAAGTTTTGAGAGGAGAATCGCATGAGACCATTTTCTCTGCGCAAGTCAGCGATATTCCTGACGACAGCACTGATGACCGCCTGCCTGGCCACCACAGCATATGCCACGGAGCCCGCCCCTGCATTCAATGATGTGCCCCAAGATTCGCAATACTACACAGCTATTCAGGCCGCGTACGAGCAGGGGATTGTAGCCGGAACGAGCGATGGGACATTCCAGCCTGATGCGAATGTCACGCTCCCGCAGCTCTGCACGATGTACATGCGCTATATCGGTATTGATGAAGACAGCTCTGAAGCTGTCGGGAGCTGGGCCGAACGCACCATGGCTCAGGCTGTCGACAATGGGCTGGTGAGTGTCTATGATGCCAAAAGCACATCGTGTAGTTGGATGTATTTGCTTGAGAAGGTCCTGGAGTGGGAAGAACTCCCGGCATATTCACAAACCTTGTGGGGTGACGAAACTGAGTATCCGGGCCTGAGTATTCCGAATGCGAACACAATCTGTTCAGCAAAGGTGTATGGTCTATTGGATGGTATCGAGATTCCAGATTTTAAGAGCACTCCAAGCCGTGCTGAAACAGTCCAGCTTCTCTACAACCTTGAAAACAGCGACAGCAAGGACGCGGTTCCAGACATTGTGGCCGATTTTCCTGTTGACTTCGATGATGTAGGCATCATGACCACAAATAATTCCTACAACACGCTTATGGATGTGCCCCAATATTACTTAGAGAAATTCAAGGAGGAAGATTGGACCTTCCATATTACGACGACCCGTATCTGGGAAATCCCGGGATTTGAGCAGTATACGTCCGCTGTTGGAATTACGACCTACGGCACTTCGGAAATCTATGTGTATGCTCCGAGCACCGCCACAATCCGGCATGAGTTCGGACATTTTGCAGAGAAAGTTGCGGTCAATAAACAGTTTCCCGTAAGAATCTGGGAAGAGGAGAAGGCTGGTATCTCCGAACTGGCTGGCGAGTACTCCGAAAGCTCGTCATCCGAGGCATTTGCTTGTGTGTTCGCCTACTTCTGCAAGTATCTCAATGATGATGCGTCAATGGCTGAATTTGCTCAAAAGTGCCCACTTACGTATGAATTTATGATGACAAATTACTTCAACGACGAAATCCTCTCCTTCACGGGAGAGGATTTTATTTTTGCGCAGTTGTGATTGCATATAGGGAACAAGGAGCCTCATCTGTCTCTGATATTGATTATTTCATTGATATATGGTATAATATTGATAAAGGGAGAGAACACGAAAAGAAAGGAGTCACCATGGAACGATTTGGATATGACTTTAATCAGAAACTCGCACTTGCGCAGGTAAGTGCATATTGCGGGGAAAACGTAGAGCAGGCAAGGGCTTGCTGCCATACGTCTCCCAGTTTTGAACGTGACCTGTTCAAGAAGTCCTATGTGATGCTGAAAGGCACTCTGGAAGGCTACGAAAAGCTATTTATCAGTGAGGAACAGCACGGGAGTAGAGGCCAAAGTGAGGAAGTAAGGGAGCAAAACCAACATAGGCGCGAATTCCTGCGGGCCGTCTCTAAGACGACGGATACTACAACGCAAAGGAAAAAGCTGGAGCGGACACTGAAAAGAATCAAAGATAAGGGGCTGTTCGAGTCCTGCGCAAGCAAATTCTGGCTCCCGGATTTTGAATTTGTCGGACCGGATGGCGTTCAGAAGGATAAGCCAAACTGGCAGCGTGTACGCAACCTGATTTGCGGCCTTATGCAGTGTGGTTCCAAAGTGGATTTTACAATCCACTCTTTGACCGATGAGGAATGGCTCAGCGCTATCGAGACAGCCGTTGCCCTGCACTATCCTGAAGACATCGTGGATGATTCCGTCAACTCCTATGCCATCCATATCCCAGAGCTCATGAATGAGATTTGGATTCTGGTCGTGCTCATTCATATGGCAAATTCCTATGAAAGCCTGCTGATGGAGTCCCGCTTTGACCGGCAGAAAAGTGAAGAGTATGACGATTTGGCTGACGCATACAGAAGTATTGTCTCCGCCTACAACACGCTTGCCGCAAAGCAGGACCGCGAGAGCGAGAGCACAAAAGTCTCTGAGATACGAGAACAGGCTGAGCGTCAAAAAAAAGAGGACGGCAAGAAAATTTTTGCCCTGGAGCGGGATGTTGAGAAGCTCCGCCAAGAGGTCGAAAAACTCCGCCGGGAAAAAGACCATATCGCAGACCTGTGGACCCGCGAGATGGATGCCATTACCTCTGAAACAAGTGAAAATGAGTCATCAGGGGATAAAGAAAATCAAATTAGGGCTGAGAATCAGCCCACGGATGAGGAACTCTTTGGAAATGTCGAACTCCCGGAAAAGAATGTACTGTTCCTGGGAGGCTGGACGAAACTCGTCCAGTCTGTGAAGCAGCGCCACCCACACTGGCTCTTTATCAACAGTGATGATGACCGCCACAACAAGGGCTCTGAGAGAATCGATACGGTGTTCTTCTTCTATGGCTACATCAGCCACAAACTGGCCTGGCGGGTCTACAATGAGCTCCGGGATGATGTGGAGACCATCTTTGTCAGTCAGAAGAACGAGGCCAAAATGGAACTGGAAATGAAAAAGGGCTACGCTTTAGCCCAGGAAGCTAAACAGGCCAACGCAGAAACGGCTTGACCTTCGCATACGACCACGGCAGAAAGGAGCAAATCATGGATATGGATGTACAAAAGTTAGTGCCTGACCAGCATGTATGGCTCACCATCAACAATACGGCTGGAGAGCCTCAGTATATCATCACTTCTCAGAGTGAATATGACCGCCGGGAGTACCACATCTATGCCATTAAAGGCGATAAGGTAAAACTCCTGGGGAGTGGGCCCAGCCCAAAAGAATTGGAAGACAAGTATGTCAAAATCGATAAACTTTTCGGGTGAGGGGCGAGCCATATGGACAAATATCGGATGATGGCAAAAGAGTATGGGAGTAATCCAAGTGTGAGATGCCGGGACTGCTGCAACTGCCAAAAAGTCCCCTCAAGCCCCAATAGCAGATATTGTATTGCTTTTGGCTGGGTCGAGGGCTATGATTGTACTTGGAGCACAGAGCGGTTTGGCGGCTGCGGCCTATATAACCATCCGTTCAAGGCCCTGCGGCCCCGGCATGTACCGCTTGCCGAAGTATACCTTAAAAAGAAAACGACGAATCCGCAGCCTGATGTGGAGCAGTTCAAACTGTTCTAATCATGCTGATAGGGGAGGAGAGAAACTACATGGCATTTCTGTTAGAGACCTTTCGGGGCTTCATCGCCCTGATTGGCATACCGTTTGCGATTGCACTATTTTTGGAAATCCGGCGGATTGGAGGTCTGAGTGCGTTGGAGCAGAGGCTCCATCCGAAGAAAAGTCCGCCTGAGTACAATAAAGACGAAGAAGACATCTTTCAGGAGTCCAATTTTGAGAGGAATGTAAAACCCCGGTCGACCAGGCCACATCGCAATATCTGGTTCAGCCAGGCAGGGAAGTCTATCTGCGGATTTGATGAAATCCAGCGATTCAAAATCGATTCTATGAAAAGGAGTATGCCTCCATACCTGGCAGTTCTGCTTCTGGAATATGTCGTATTCCTTCCGTTCCTTGGCCACCTGGGGTGCATTCTCAGCAACTGGCTGCAGACCAATGTGGGATTCGGTATCGCCAACATTGGCGCGGATTACCTCTCCCTGCATCTCACTCTGGCTACGCTCTATGCGGCAATCGAACTCGTCCTGCACAGTATTGGGCTGGTGATTCGAAATAAGGAGCAGACTGTCTTTGACATTCTCTGCAACATGAGAGACTACCTGTGTGAGGAGCTTGGCAAGGAGAGAGGGACCGAGGCGGCCCACTTTATCGCTCTCATCATGGACGTCTATATGGACAGCCAGGACAGAGACGAATTTATCAAGCAGTCAAAAAATATCCGACTCGAATGTAATCCGCCGGGGCGGGCTTTCGTCCGATACATCCTCTCCATGTTTGACGCCAAGCAGAAAACGCTGCAAGCCGTCTCCATGACACAGGAAGGGGAGGCCCTTCTCCGGGAAATTCGTGTCTGTGTATAAGCTCATATTTTGAAAGGGGAACTGTTGTGTGCAGTTCCCCTTTTTGACACATAATTGACCAATATAGTATTATATGGTATAATATACTGAACTCTAATGAAGGGAGGGACGCATACCATGCCCGCCTATCGATATAAGACACAGGAACAGAAGGAAAAGCATCTGGCCTACCGTCGGGAGAACTACCGGAAAAACCGGGAACATATTCGGAAACGGGACAACGAGACGGCCAGGCGGAACCGATTGAAGAAGCCGGAGCAATACGCGGCTTATGCGAAGAAGCACCAGAAACGCCTTGCGGAGAGCGGGGAAGTCAAATTTGAGGACAATCCCGACCGCGAGATGATAGAGATGGAGATTGCCCGGGAGGTTGGGGAAGTTGGCTGACAATAAGTTTGAACTTCAAGTGTTCTGCACGGAGCACAACCTGATTCGCTCTACCTATTTCAGCGACACCTACCGGGCATCCTTCGAACTGGATGGCATCACAAAATCCTGGGACATCACGCATATCTCGCTTCCATTCAGCGAAGAAAAGGAGCGCCTGCTGCAGGCTCGGTTTGGCATTCCCAGCGACGAATTGTTTGAGTTCTATAAGCGGTTTGCCAAGTGTGTCCAAAACAGCATGGCTGTCGTGAAGTATATCAACGACATTCCACTGGAGGAGCAATCTCAGAATGCAGACGGCGCTCCGAAACGTGACCCGGCAGTTGCTGTCAAGAGCTCCGCTGCGCTGTACAAATACAAGCGAATAATCAAAAAGGCGGATAAGCACGGCTCCGACGTCTATCTGGTCACGGAGCCCCTGGACCCGTTCGTGGGCAGTGAATTTTGCACTGGAACAGCCATTTCCCTGAGCAATCTGCTCTCTTTCGCCGCTCGGGCTACACAGATTATCAACGGGTTTGCCTACTATGGGTTCCATGTGGGCGGATTTGATTTAGATACAATCTTCTTCCAGAATATTGATGGGAAGAAGTTCTTCACGTTTGGTTCCTTCCTCTACGCCGGTTTTGACCAGGACCGTCTCCCAACGAACTGGAAGGGCCCGGCCTGGCCGGATATGAAGGAACTGCCGACGCTCCCGGCAAGCACGGACCAGGGTGTAAGGGAGGGTGGCGCGCCGAGCCTTGTCGGTGATATGCACTCTCTGGTCGCCCTTCTCTGGACGATGCTCAGCGGCAAGAACTACCGAGACGTTCCAGACTATGAGGAAGCTCCCCGTTACGCCCCTGCCGAGCTTCTGGAGGTTCTCGTGCAGGGCCGGGACAGCGAAGACCCGGATACTCTGAGGGTCATGTCAAAACGGTTCCACGCCCTGATGCGAAGCATCCGGCGGCAGGAACTCCAGGACACGGTAATCCACATGGCCGAGCCGCCAGATTATCTGGCTGAATATCCTGCTGAACAAGAAGATGAGCCAGCCGAGGAAGAGCAGCCTGCAGAGGCCAACTCAGACGCTGAAACTAAGAGCGAGGACACAGAGGCCCAGGAAACACAACATGAATCAGAGAGTGAGGAGCCGAAGACACAGGAAGCCCCCGCTGCGGACACCGACAAAGGTGATGGCCAGCAGGGAGCGCCTGAGCAAGAGTCGTCTCCTGAAACGCCCATCCATGCGGAAATCGTTGCGGAGGTCGTTGCAGTCACCGTGCCGACGGCGCTGGCGGCTAAGGCTGTCTCGGAGCAACTGACGGCAGAAAAGCCGTCCGGTGGAGAATCAGATAACACCACGCCGCTGGAGGAAGAGAAGTCTGAGACAGCCGAGCCTCATCAGGAAATCCCTCCAGAGCCTCCGCAGAAGGCCGAAGCACCAGAGATGGGCGCAGATACTCAGCAGGCAGTAGAAAGCCACACGGGCTCTCCTGAGGGCGTGGAGATGCCTTCTGATGGACCTGCGGCGGGCGAGGATACATCTGAACAGGAGAAAGAAATTCCTGAAGCGCCATCTACCGATTTGAAGCAGTCCAGTCAGCCGGAAGCGGAATCACATGAGGGTTCCACGCCAGCTACCGAGAGTGAGCCGCATGAGCCTAAAGAAGAAAAAGCGGCGGTGGTTCCTCCGTCAGAATCACACGAAGAACCAGCAGCTCAAGAGGCTCCCGTCAAACCAGAGAAGGCTGTGCAGGAATCGAAGCAGGAAGTCTCCCAGTATGACAGTAACCCGCCTCAGAAACCTGCAGAGGAACAGCCGGAAATCAAAAAGGAGGATACCGCACCGCCTGCAGGTATGACTTCACCCACAGCGGGTCAGCCATCTATGTTCCCGGGCCCCATCTTTATCCCAGTACCTTATGGCCAGCCTGGAGGGCAGCAGGGATTTATGGCGGTGTATCCGCCGCAAGTCATGACTGGACAGCAGGGAGTGACCCCTGTGGTACAGCAGCCTGCCGCAGCGCCACAGACGGTTCCGGCCCCCGCTGCTCAGCCGCAGACACCGCAACAGACCACAGCCGCAGAGCCTGCTACGCCAACGGCAGTTTCGAAACCGCAGCCCGTGGTGGAAAAACCAGCAGCAGCTCCGGCCCCGGCCGCGAAACAGGAACCGAAACCAGCACCGGCACAAGCGCCAGCGCCCAAACCGGCCCAAAAGGTGATTCGGCGCACAGTCACGACCTACCGGAAGCCGAAAAAGCAGAGCAAGGCCGGGACGTTCTTCCTGGTGCTCCTGCTCGTCGCTATTCTCGCTTTTTTGGGAATGTGTGCGGCACAATACATGGGCTATGATGTCCCCTACGATATCCCGTTCATTGACGAACTACGGGGCGTCGCGGATTTCACGGTCACACCGGAATCTGTCACAATCCATGTTGGGGAAGAGGTCGTTCTGACATCTTCCGAAGGTTGCACCCTCAGCAGTTCTGACCACAATGTTGCGGTGGTCAGCGATACCGGCCATGTCAGGGGTATCGGCCCTGGTACATGCACCATAACCGCAAGGGCGTCCAGCTCGTCCTCGGTGGTCCGCATCCCGGTGACGGTATTGCAGGGTTCCGCCTAAGGCGAAAGGAGCAAGCTATATAGGCTTGCTCCTTTTCGCTGCCTGCAGGGCCGCTATTTTCCTGCAAAAGTGAAAAGGTTTTAAGGATTAAGCGGGTGTCGCCGCCGAAATTTATTGACTAATATAATGATAAATGGTACAATATAAATAACCGGGCGACTGGTAAATTCAAAACAAAGAGGGGTAATTTATGAACAAGAGCGAGTTCATTACCGTCGTGGCGCAGAAGTCTGGCCAGCCCAAGGCTCTCACCGCAGATATCATCAACGCTGCGCTGGAGGCAATTACGGAGACTGTTCAGAAGAAGGAGAGCATCTCTATCGTCGGCTTTGGTACGCTGGAGGTCAAGGAGCGCAAGGCCCGGAAGGGCTACAATCCCCGGACCCAGGAGGAAGTGGAGATTCCCGCTTCGTACCGGCCGTTCTTCAAGCCCGGCAGCAAACTGAAGGAAGCCGCGAATGTGAAGAAACCCGGCAAGGGCAAAAAGAAGAAGTAATCCCTGCGGACGGGTACTGGAAAACCAGTGCCCGTCTCCGTGCTTATTTGACCCGTTCGAATGAGAAATGGTACAATATTGATATAAACAAGGAAGTATCGATACCCTTTAATTGAATTTGAAATACTCAGTCAGCAAGACCATTTGAATGGGATTGCTGGCTTTTTTATATACACAAACAACAAAAGGAGGTTTCATAGTCTATGGCAAGAAAGAAAACGGCCCTCTCCGCATTGGACAAAGCCTTTGCCATTGCAGGAAGGTTCCCATCCATGGTGCCAGGTGAATTCCGGGAGGAGTTGGTCAGGTTTCGGTCCAGACACAAAGACAAGGCGGCGTTCCTTGGACTCAAAGAGTCACCGGCCGAGAAGGTGTCGGTAACACCAGAAAACCGCGACTTTCTGGAACGGGTCCAGAAGAAAGAGAATGATATGGAGTATGTCGCCGTCATGCGGGATTTGACCCTCGGGTTCTGGTACAATCAGAAGGTCGTATATCAGTTCCTGCCGGAGACCCTGGAGTACATCAAAAATGTGTTTAAGCCAGAACAGATTCAGGTCAACCTGAATGCGGTGATTCGCAGGATGTGCAGCAAGCCAATTTACATTGGCCTGCCGAACGGCAGTGATATACAGGGCTTTTTCTGTTCCTGTGTCTCGCTGATAAACGAGACCTGGGGTGTCCCGCTGGGAGACCACCCGCCAGCACTAAACGCAATCATCGTGGAGCAGCCAACGGCGCATATCTATCTCCATATGGGCGGAGACACCTCTCTGGCGAGTGTTTTCCGGGACGACACTCCAGAAGCGGGAAAACTGCTTTTTAGCTGCCTGTCATATCTTGCGATTACCCAATACATGGTGGACGCGCAGAAACAGGTCTTCACTCCGTACGATAGAGGCAACTGCGAGTATTACATCATCAATCCCATCAGCTTCCCAGACTGTGACGAGAGCTGCTTCGACTATCTGAAGCGGCAGGATGGCTGGATAAAGACGGGGCTCAGCCCGTTCTTCAACTATATCAGCCGTCAGAATATGGTCAAGGACTTTGATGTGTACCTGAAGAAGTATGAGCAGTGGAAAGACTATCCGTTCCAGACAGATACATATGAGAAGTGGCCCCAGGAGGCTGTGGGCTACAAGACACACGAGATGCTGTTTGAGTGGGAAGGCTACAAGACCATCTATCAGTACAACAACGAGTCTGAGCAGGCGTTCCACCAGAAATACCTGGAGACACTGGCTATGAACGGGTTCCCTGACAGGCTGATAGACTATATGCCCTATCCCACCATCGTCCTGAGCCAGCAGGACACAGGGCTGGTGTTCCTGATTTCCCTCTGCAAGTTGGAAGGGGCCCAGGAACGAGGCGTGTTTATCATGTCTCTCTCGACAGACATGGACGAAATCGCTATCATCCCAGCCCGGAAATCCCCATTCGCGGATGAGAGCCTGCTCCAGCGCGTGAGTGACTCTACCAGTGCGATGTGCGCTCTGTACCACATCCTCACAGTTTTGGAGCAGAGGACGCTGAAGCGGTTGGCAAAGGAGACTCTCCAGCAGGGAGACCCCAGCAGCACCGCATTGGTGCCTGTGGTTCAGACTGCTGATGCGGAAAGAAAAGAGAAGGAGGCTGCGGCTCAGGAGTGGCAGCAGGCGGTCCGCCAGGGGGATGCCTTGGAGGACGTCCCCTTTATAGAGATGTTCGACCTGACACCAAGGACAGTCAAACGCATTCCCAATAAGACGGCTATGCGGCGGCATGGATGGTCCATGAAGCCCCACTCCAGGCGTCAGCATCCCCACCGCTACTGGGTCGGCTCCGGGGAGAACAAGCACCTGGAGGTGCGCTGGCTGGCCAAAATGCAAATCAACTCGAAAGATAAGCCGGTCAAGACCACCACGGTTCATGAGCTGAAGTAGGCTTGAGGTGCTCTGGCACTAAAGCATTTAGGTGCTTAAGCACCAGAGCACCGGCTCTTTCTTTTTTTGACGCTGTGCTAAGCCGCATGGTATAACATTGGTATAAACCAAGGAAGTATCATCATTAAATATCATATTTTGCAGTGCTTTCAGCCAACAAATCCGCAGAAGCGGGCTTGTTGGCTTTTATATATACACAAACGAAACCAAAGGAGACTGAACAACATGGATAAGGAATTGATTATTCGACTGAACAACTGGGCCAAGGAGCTGGACGGCAATAGCCCTGCTGGTCTCACCGCCGATTTGAGAGCGGCGGCTGACCGACTGACTGAACTCAGCGTCCGTGAGCCCTACAAGGAAGGAGTTCACCCTATTGGACACCCCATCGAGGACCTGGATTTGACGGTGCGGACATATAACTGCATCCGCCGGGCCGGGATTCGCACGATTGAGGGTCTGTTGGAGCTGGACGCTTACCGGCTGAGCCGTATCAGAAACATGAGCAGCCGGTGTATTCAGGAGGTCCTGGAAAAGCTCAAGGCCGCTGGCTATAACTGCACCAATCTGGAAGATGACGGCTGTAGCGAGCAGTGACAGAAACAAATTGAAATTCAAGGAGGTTTTTCTGATGGCGAATATGATGAATCTGGTTCCCGGTGAGTGGGAGAACTACGCGGATGAAACTGAGCACTACTGCTACGTCCGCTGTCTGGACCTCGGCAAAATGTATGAAGCAGTCTGCGTCCGGCACATCAACGGGACTGACGACGCCAACTACCTGCATCAGGTGTTCTTCCCGGAGGAGTGGTGTGAAGAGGCACTCGTGGAGCTGCTCCAGAGATTTGAGTACGAAAACCTGGACGACTTCGTTCAGGACATCAACCTTGCGGATTCAGAGAAAGGCTTCATCCGCAATGCGGACGGCACGATTGACCGCAATGCCAGCCCGGCATGGTACATCGACTGGATGTACATGGTCAACCTTATGGCCGAAGATGCTGTGTATGGGAGCCGCCGGGTGCCTGCGAAGGAAGCGGACAAATTGGCGGCGGATGCCACTGGACTGCCGCTGGCCGATGAGGAGGGATGAGTTTTATGGAAAACAATATTCGATACAAAGAGCAGCAGGCCGCGCTGAACCAAATCGCATCTGAGCTTGGTGTGGTGGCTTACCGGCCGGACTACCACGGGAAGGTCCGAGATAAGAACACGGTCCTTTTCTACACGAAGGAGGACGAGGCGCACAACCGCAAGGTCGATTTGGAGCCGACCCACTATACGCAGTCGGAAGCGTATGACCGTATGAAGTATCAGAAGGTCAAAATCCCTGAGCAGTGTATTTGGCGTGACCCCTTCTGGAGTTTTGAAAACTCCGACGCCAATGGTGTGCTCAGCTATGAGTTCGCCAACTTTGGGCGGCTCGACCTCCGGTCTATGCGCTGGAGTGACGTGCTGGCTGGAGATATCCAGCTTGCCCTCACAAGGCGGAAGCGAATCCGGTATCTGCAGGCGATTGGCGGCGTTGGCGCTCTGATGGAAGCAGACGACATCTACAATGATTTCAACCGGGAAACGATTCAAGCCATGGTGCGCCGTGATGGCCAAGCCTATCTTAGCAGCATCAACTATTACGGCGAGGACAGGGAGCGCATTCTCGCTAAGGAGAGAAGCGTCTATGAGAAGTACAAGGGAGGGAAAATCTATAATTTCTCCTGTGCCTTCTGCGTCCCTGTGGCAGATGAACAGTTGGAAGAGCTGGTCCGCACATGGAATGAAAGCGCTCCGGCATACCTGGTGGATAAAATCATGCACCGGGTGGAGGCCATCGGCGGTGTCAACCTCCTTTGGACGTGAGGTGGCCGTATGAATCCATGCAAGGAGTATGGGTGTCAGTTTCCGGTGGAACACAGCCAGTATCTCTACTGTGATGACTGCCCCTACGGATACGGAGACACCGACAGTGAGGAGGACGAACATCAGGATGGAACGGACAAATAATACGCATACACTTACCCGGATTACTTTGAAACTCAACGAGGAAGAGGGGCTTCTGGATGTTTACGGACATTTCCTGTCCGACGAAGGGAAGGTGCAGGCTTGCAAGGTGGCCAGTCTCGCACTTGGCACAGGATATGTTGTCTGGGGCGACCAGGCGTATGCCCGCGATGAGCTTCTCTGCAACGAGTGGGACAATCTCAATGATATCTGCAGGAAGTATCCAATTCGTATGGGCAGCAAAATTACCTCTATGCTCAAGGAGCTTGTGGCACTCAACGAGAAACGCGCCAAGTTGGCTTCCGAGGTTGCAAAACTCTTGGATGACCGCTATGAACTGGGCTTACAGGACAATATGCTGGACCCGTTACAGACGCTGACCTCCAGTGCCTTTGTGTCTGGTACAGTCCAGAAACATAAAGATGGGACAAAGGTCCTCTCCGTAGAAGGGCATCGACGTGCAGGAGCCAATGGACCGGATGGCCTCTTCTGCTGGCAGACAGTCGGCTACTGTGGAGATGACTACTCCGGTGAGCAGTTTATCCGTATGGATGACGGTACTTACCTTTGTATCCCGTTTGAATTTTAACGTACCCCCAGGCTCTGCAATATGCAGGGCCTGGGGTTGCTTTTAAGTCCCAACAAGATGGTTAGGTGTTTTGGAGCTTAAGCGCCTAAGTGCTAGGGGGCCTAGTCGGCAAAATGTTACTCAATGCCAATTTGACGCTTCATTTCTCCAAATGATACAATATAAAGGTAAAGCAAGGAAGTATCGACACGTCAATCATTGAATTTTATACGCTTTCAGTCAGCAGATAGGTCACTATCTGCTGGCTTTTTATATATACACAAACATAATGAAGGAGGAGTACCTATGGCAGCTATTATTAACCAGGCTCCGCGTGAGTGCAGAGCCGCCCGCATCAAAGCGGGAGGGAGAAAGGAGTTCATCTACCCGGATGACTTCCCGCATCTCAGAGAGCATGGCGGCGACTTCTATGCCTGGCAGGAGAACGGCATCTGGTACATTGAGACCACGCTGACCGGCAAGGCACTGAGGGAGAAGATGGACGGTATGCTCCCGCATAGCCACAAACCTTTTTGACGTTTAAAGGAGGACCTGATTATGGACATGTTCACGATTGAAAATAGAGCCTGCTACACCCTCACCTACCTGATTCCCGCTGAGCTGGCCGGAGCGAATGACGTCCACGTCATCGCTGAGGTCAAGGATTCGAACCCTTATCCGCAGAATGGCTACTACACGGTTGACCTGTTCCTGGAGGCTGAGGGCTATGGGATGCGCACGTATGTTGCAGGCTATCCCTTCGGCGCTGGCCAGATGCGCAAGGAGCAGATTGATGCTGTCGTCGACAGCCACGTTCAGGGGCTGGTCGACGACAGCCTGCGCGGTATCGTTCAGTGCTACCTGAAGGAGAACAAGGCAATCGAAGAAATGTATGCCCAGCAGGATGGAGGGGAGCAGGAGTGAGGGTTTTCACCGATGTTCCCCTGGACAATAAGTTCGCGTACATCTACCAGCAGGGCGGACACCCCATCCGCCTGCCTGAACAGGCGATTTCCGGCAAGAACATGGCTTTCGTTGAGCCGGATGAAGCGTGGAAGGCCAGGATGCGCTTGGAAGCATGGGGCCCAGGGTATAGCGGACCCGAAAAATACGCTTCTGACGAGTCTGAAATCATGCGGAGGCTTTTAGACTTCGGCGGATACGCCGTTGTCATGGCCTGGCATGAATCGGACGCTGAGGCTATCCTGGAACGCGGACAGCTTTGGTATGGCGACCGCATCATCATGCAGAAAGGGGAGCCATCCCAATGCCACACCAATTCGGCGATGCTCTGGGAGGCAAACAAGAGCCGTACTCTGGAGGGGCCGTACCGGGAAGAACTGGCGTTGGCAACCGGCTACGCCATGTCCGAGGATGGTTTATGGCGGCAGCATAGTTGGTGTGTGCTCCGTACTCCTGCGCGGGTCAAGGTCGTGGAGACCACAGTGCCAAGAGTTGCCTACTACGGCTTTGTGATGACACACGCAGAGGCAGAGCGGTTTGCCGAGCGAAGCGTTTGACGGCTAAGTGAGGTGGACTATGGACAATATGCACCACATCGCACGGATTGACTTTAAACAGAAGTGGCCAAACGACCTTTCAGTCTTCAGCGTCGCTCTGTTTGATGACCGGGACCTCACCGAAGACGAGGCGCTCAAACTGATTCGGGCAGAGGCATACGATAAGAGACTGGTGGTCATGACCCAGGCACAGTTTGAAACTGTTTTCCGCAGTTGGATGAAGCCTGGAGAGGGCCGGTGATTTGACGCTGACCTCTTGCAGATGCTACAATGTAGATATCAACAAGGAAGTATTTTTGAAAAATCAAATCATCTAACCATTCAAGCAGTTGTGTCCCTTATCGGGGCGCAACTGCTTTTTTATATATAATCAACTGCTAAAGGAGTAATGTCCATGAAACTATTTCGATTCGAACTCGCTTTTGATGGCGAGCCCCAAGACATTGGCATTCTGAGAGGTCTCGATGATATTGGACTGCCGGAAGGCGTGTCCGTCAATATTGAAGAAGATTTCAACGAGTTGCCTTGTCCGAAGCTCTCTGAAGCAGTCTCGTTCTGGTTCACAGAGTTTGGGGTCCAAACATTCCAGGCCACGCTTGACTATTTGGTCGAGCAAAGCATGGAACTGAATTGGCAAATCCTATATGCCGAGCTACCGGGAGTGTCCATATCTAAAGCCCTCTATGCTGACCAATTTCAGGTTGCATTGCCACTCGGAATGGTCGAAGAGCTGTGTCCGCAGTACAGAGAGCTTAGGACAGTAAGTGATATTTTAGTGAGGAGGAGTTAAAGTGGAACTAAAAATCAAATTCAAATGGAGCATGTTGGAAATCCCGCCGCGCTGTAGAAAGGCAAGGGATGTCCCTCATTACAAGGATGCCGTTGCAACCATTCGTGAAATTTCCGAGGCAGATGCTGACCGGCTCATGCCAGTAGCCCTCATCGTCCATGATGAACTGTACAAGGACAAGTACCCAGATACGCAGGCGACCCACAAGCCGCTGTACTGGTATCAGGGAAACCTGTATGCAAAGGATAACCGCCATACCATTGACCGGCTTGTGGATGAATTTGCAAGAGATGTTCAGGATGTCGATAAAGAAGCGGACATTGAAACCAGAATCCGAGAGATTGAGCAATCCTATGTCATCCGGGATGGTGTACTGTGTGTCATGACGTATGAGCCATGCTATCACATCAGTTTTTCCATCACGTCCGGGCCGAGTATTTTCATAGAGAATATCTACGACTACGACAAACTGGATGACTGCGATTTCAGGGCCGATGAACTGGAACAGACGATTGATGCTGCACTCAATAGTGAGCATTACATGGACGAAAGCCGCCGTCAGTATCTTAAAGATACAAAGAGCGAAAGCTGCTACATCGAGGTTCTGATGCCGGAAGCTCTCAAAATGCCAAGCATTCTCAATCGGATTGGGCAGAATATTGAGAAGGAGGTCACACATACACTAATCCACGATTTTCAATTCGAGTATGAGGAGCTTAGGACGGAAAAAGGGAAAAAGCTCATTCAGACTGTTATGCAGGCAGTATATGCTGATAAAGAGTTGAAGGAGCGCAGATACCTCCGCCCAAGTTTGGACGTGGAACGAATTTTCAAGCAGGTCATCTTTGACCTCATAAAGTAAGTAAAATACGCAATCTCAGTTCCCAAGAGATTGCGTATTTTATTATTATGTGGTATAATATTGCAAAATACACGGAGGGGCATTATGGAAAAAATAACGACTGTCATGGTGGAGCTTGGAACCTACACACTGGGCCAGACAACGACCGATGGGAATGGGAATGTTGTCCGGCAGGTGCCTCCTCGCTGGACAACCGCCCAGGATGGGTGTAATATCGTCGTGGTTCCTGTTAATAGTGAGACTGGTGAGCAGTCTGGCAGTGCAAGTCTCTGTGCCCATTGGGACACAGAACGAGTGGCGTCACAGTTGTTTGAACTGATGGGTTTACCTAGAAACATTCCCAGCCTGGCTCACATCTGGCTGGCGGCAAAAGAGGACGGCCTCGACCTATGTGACTACTGCAAGCAACAGGGGAACCTTTGTGACATATGCGCTATTGCAGAGGCAGTCCGGGAATTGGAGGCTGAGTCGGATGACAGATGATGAGATTTTACGGCTTCCCTTTGACATCGCCCGGCACAAAGCGGCCAGGTATCTTGACCTGGAAATTATGGTGGCCCCTAACGGGGCGGCAGTCTATGCGCTGCCGTCCCACCAGGAGTTCCTCATTAAAAGGGCCATGGAGCTGCATCACTGGACCCGAGAAGCGCTCATGGATGCCTGCCCGCCAGAGTTCTATGGAGATTTTATGCGCTGGCTTATTCCTCTTGCGGGTGGCTGGATTCCGGTGTGGCCGATTGGCATATTGGACTATCCGCTGACTCGGCCACAGGTCGGGCTGCTAAGGCGGCTCAAACTGGCAGGGCTTTACCGTGGTCACATCCCGGCCCCCAAGAAAGCGGCGGCAGGGGAGGCATTGTGATGGAGTGGCCGAACCAAATTTGTTTCTCCAACAAGGAGATAACAGATATCCAAGAGACACTCCAACGCCGCGAAGGTGTTCCCATTCAGATAGAGAAGGAATTGAGTGGTTTTTGGTTCCACAGCGACAACTGGGAATCAGAATTGCGGATAATCTTTCTCTCGACGTTCAGACTGACGGTCTCCCGGGTCTGCTTTATCCGTAGGCGGCGTGGGACAATGACTGAAATTGGAGCCTATTTAGATGCGTTTTGCCGCACGCACCAGATACCGGAGTTGGTCATCCAGTGCGTGGAAACACCGGAAATGGTAAATTGGTGCATCAAAAATGGTTTTTCGCCCATTCCGTCCGCCTCCATGATATTTGACGGTATCATCATGGGTGATTACAGGAAAATCATAGAAGGAGAGAACACATGAGCAATTTTTCATATAAGGAAGCCTGGGACGAACTCAAAACCAGGCTGGCTGATGCAGAGACAAGCCTGTTGGTCCTTCGGAACCGTGGCGGAGTGCCCGTCGCTGAAAAGAAGCGATATGACGCCAAACTGGAAGGCTTGCGCATTGCCCGGGAGTACATCCGGGAAGTCGACCCGGATATTTCTGATGAAGGAGATGGGACCAATGGCTGATTTTATCCAGGAAGCGGAGCAGCTCCGTGCTGAACTGAACCAGGCAAATTACGAGTACTATGTCCTGGACAACCCCAGCATGTCCGACTATGACTACGACCACAAGCTCCGGCATCTGGAGGAACTGGAGACGGCGCATCCAGAACTAAAGACCCCCGACTCGCCCACACAGCGGGTCGGGGGCAAGGTCGCCGAAGGCTTTGCCGAGGTTGTCCATGAGGTGCCCCTGGAGAGCCTCCAGGATGTATTCTCCACGGACGAACTGGCTGATTTTGACCAGAGAGTGAGAGAAGCCGTCCCTGATGGCATTGAGTACGATGTTGAGCCTAAGGTGGATGGCTTATCTGTGGCTCTGGAATATGAGAACGGACTATTCGTTCGCGGGGCGACCCGTGGAGATGGCCGTGTGGGTGAGGATGTTACGGAGAATCTGCGTACTATCCGGTCCATCCCCATGCGGCTCCCGGAGGCCCTGCCCCGGCTTATCGTGCGGGGTGAGGTCTATATGCCCAAGAAGGTGTTCCACAAGCTCAACGAGGAGCGGGAGCTGAATGGCCAGCCGCTCTTTGCAAATCCACGGAATGCCGCTGCAGGTTCCCTCCGGCAGTTGGACCCGAAGATTGCCGCTTCCCGGCACCTGGACATCATTATCTTCAATCTCCAGATGGCAGACGGTCGGGAGTTCCAAACTCACACTGAATCACTGGACTATCTGGCTCAGCAACACTTCAAGGTGATTCCGCATACCAAGTGCGTTGCCATCGAAGAGTGTGTCCATCAAATCCAGCAGATAGGCGACGGCAGGGAGGAGTTCCCGTTCGATATTGACGGTGCCGTCGTCAAGGTCAACAGCCTGGAAGAACGGACAGCCTTGGGGAGCACGGCAAAGTTCCCGCGCTGGGCGGCCGCCTATAAGTACCCGCCGGAGCAGAAGCCGTCCAAGGTCCTGGACATCGTTGTACAGGTCGGCCGGACTGGTGTGCTGACGCCGAAGGCGGTCGTTGAGCCGGTGCGGCTGGCAGGCACTACTGTAACAAATGCCACCCTTCACAATCAGGATTTCATTACGGAGAAGGATATCCGCATTGGTGATACGGTCCTGGTGCAGAAGGCCGGGGAAATTATCCCGGAAATCGTGTCTGTGCTCCATGATAAGCGGCCAGAGGGAACGGTCCCGTATCATTTGCCGACCGTGTGCCCTGTTTGCGGTGCGCCTGTCGTCCGCGATGAAGACGGTGCCGCGATGCGCTGCACCGGCGCGGAATGCCCGGCACAGCTTCTCCGGCATCTGACGCACTTTGCTTCACGTGATGCTATGGATATTGAGGGCCTTGGCCCCTCTGTCATTGAAAATCTGGTCAATGCCGGACTGGTTAAGTCCCCTGGCGACTTGTATCACATTACTGAGGAGCAGGTCCAGGGCCTAGAGCGCATGGGCAAAAAATCCGCGCAGAACTTGATTTCTGCCATTGAGAAGTCCAAGCAGAATGCCCTCTCCAAACTGCTCTGTGCCTTTGGCATCCGGCAGGTGGGGCAGAAGGCGGCACTGGTCCTGGCCCGCCATTTCGGTTCTCTGGATGCCCTCGCTGCGGCCTCGCTTGAGGAATTGACCGCAATCCCTGATGTGGGCGGCATCACAGCGGAGAGTATTAAGTCGTGGTTTGAAAATCCTCAATCCCAGCACCTCATTTCTGTTCTCCGGGAGGCCGGAGTCAATATGGAGAGCCATGCCGAGCCTGTTGGAGATAAACTGGCTGGCTTGACCTTTGTCCTGACCGGCGAGCTATCTCGATTCACCCGTAAGGAGGCTGGAGACCGCATCCAAGCCCTTGGAGGCAAGGTATCAGGCTCTGTATCCAAGAAAACTTCCTACGTCGTTGCAGGGGAGGCCGCAGGCTCCAAGTTGAGAAAAGCCCAGGAGTTGGGCGTCACCGTGCTGGACGAAGATGCATTGATTCAGATGCTGGAGGAGTAAATATGGGGACTACCATACAAGAAGAAGTCCGCCAGGGACTTGAGGCTTGGTATGATGCACTTCCGCAGGATGCGATTACGGCGGCGGAGAACGCGCTCCAGCAAGTGAATGCAGAGGAAAAGAGCGGAGCTTGCATACTGCCAAACAGGGAGGACATCTTTCGGGCGTTCCAACTGACCCCACCGCAGACCATCAAGTTCGTTCTGGTTGGCCAGGACCCTTACCCGACCATTGGCCATGCTATGGGACTGGCCTTTTCCGTCCGGCGGGATGTGAAGCCATTCCCACGGTCACTCCAGAATATTTTTAAGGAGTTGCGCAACGACTTGGGCATCCCAATACCTGAAACGGGTGATTTATCGGCCTGGGCCAAACAGGGCGGCCTGCTGCTGAATACTTCCCTGACCGTGGAGGCGGGGAAGGCGAATAGCCACTGGGACATTGGCTGGGGGCCGTTCACAAGGCGCGTGCTGGACTATGTTGCCGGACTGCCTCAACCGCTGGTGTTCATCCAATGGGGAATGCAGGCAGTAAAGACTACCCCAGCCGCCGCCCTGGACCGGACAGACAGGGTATTCATTCGTTCCACCCATCCGAGCCCCCTCGCAGCAAACCGGGCCTCCAAAGAACTTCCAGCCTTTATGGGGAGCCACCCATTTAGCCGCACCAACGAGGCCCTCCATGGGATGGGACAGGAACCTGTTGACTGGCGTCTTACATAGCATAAAACGATTAAGCACTCAGGTGCTTTGGTGTTTAAGTACTTAGGTGCTCACCGCTCAAGGAGACGAGGTGAAATTGTGGAGCAGGATATCTCAAAGGCTACGAACAGCATTGAACGGCTCGAAGAACTGATTATGGCCCCCAACGCCAAGAGGAAACTCATGGACAATCAGGCTGAGGTCGTACACATCATCCCGGAAATGAAGCCATGTATTGGCTTTCAGCAGAATAGCCCCTACCACATCTACGATGTGTGGGGCCACATTGCAACGGCGGTAGATGAAGCCGCAGGCGATTACCTGGTACGTATGGCACTCCTGTTCCACGACATTGGAAAGCCTCAATGCTACCAGGTCGACGAGAACGGTATCGGGCATTTCCATGGTCACGGGCATATTAGTGCGGAAATCACGGAAGCCGTACTGACGCGGCTCGGCGCAGACCCTGCCTTTAAGGTGCAGGTGGTCACGCTCGTCCGATACCATGATATGCGGATTGAGGTCTGCTCGAAAGCAGTCAGTAGACTTGTCGGCAAAATAGGGGAGGAGTTGTTCAACAAATTACTTCTCGTCCGGGAGGCAGATGTGCTGGCACAGGCCCCGGAATATGAACGGCAACGCTTGGATAAGATTGCGAACCTCCGGTGCATTAAAGAGCGGCTGAAGGGAAAGAAACAGGCAGACGAACAGTCTAAACTCAAAATTTCTGGCAGAGACCTGCTGAGCATTGGCTACGAGCCAGGCCAGGCGGTAGGCCAGCAACTGCGGTTGCTTCGGGAAATGGTAAAGAAGAATGCCGAACTCAATCGGCGCGATATACTTTTAGAACAAAGTGCTAAGGCACTTCAATAAGAAAGCACTCAGGAGCTTAAGTTCCTGAGTGCTTTTATTTATGTGCCATTGACCACTGTGCATTTGGGAACGGGATAATAACTGAATGGCTCTCGCCAATGCCCCCTTGCATATCGGATGACTTGATGGACGTCGTATACCTTATCAGCGTCTTCAAACTTGCCGATGCCGTAGGAATGGCCTATGCCGTGCAGGTCAGGGTAGATTGACTCTCTGGCCTTCAGAAGGAGTTGCTCCGCTTCATCTCGCCGTTCACAGTAATCCTCAGACGAGAGCTTCATGTCAAGGAAATACCAGATGATTTCCTTGAACTGGCCCATCCTCACACGGGCATATAGTTCGCAGACACCTGAAATGAGTTCAGCCTGAGCATCTGATACTACAACGGACCCATCTGACGTCTCAAGCAGTTCTTTTAACGACAGAGCATCATCAACGATTTTCTTGACTTGTTCCGTAGTCAGGGATACATCGGGGGCACCAGATGAGATACAGGCTTTAGCTTGGTACAAATACTCCCTGGCTGCTACACTGCGAGATTCATACTCACTGTCAGGGAGATTTTTGTCCAGGCAGAGGTCAATGACTGCCTGGTAGTCTCCATTCAGCATTCTCCCATAGAAATGACATGCCTCTGCTGCAAGTTTGGCTTGCTCAATCGGCATCTCTATTTTCAGCATCTTTTCTCACCTCTTGGATACGACTCTCTTTCGCATAATATCGTTTGCCGGTTGGTCCTAACACATAGAAAGTATACTCTCCGGTTCCGTTTGACACAACAGCTCTGAACTGAAGGAGTTCTTTCATGATTTCGGTCAGTTCACCTGATGTGAGACCTACTTTGTCGGCTAAATCTGTATGGTACATCCCATGCCCACCATTCGTATTATGTAGGCATTGCAGAATCTTTGCAACCGTCTCGTTTTGGGAACAGACGGATACGATTTGGGTGTCTTGGACTTCCGCAGTATAAAGCATCCTGGACATATATGCGACACCAGCCAGGATACCGATAAAATACGCAATGGTTTCGCGGTTCGACATATTGCCGAGCATATTTCTTGAAACGCCTTCTCTTCGAGATAGAACGCGGATAGCATTACCAAATTCGGTATGCGAAGATAATTCTGTCCATCTGTCCAAAAACAGCATACGAAAGTCATAGACCCGTCTCTTGACTTCTTTTACACTCTTGTGTTTTACCTGTTCGGCCAGTCCTTTAAGAATATGGAGACTGGGTTCATCAGGGAACTTGCCGTCAGAGGATGAGGAATTTGAAGTTCTTTTAGTGGCCTCACTCATAAATGGATTCTCCTTTTCACACACACTGTTCAAAAACTGTCATATATCTGGCAACTCGCCTCGCCGTTTCAGTATTAGTTCTAGGGATGGCACACGTTCTTCACAAAGGTTCAGAAGCATGGTCTGAAATTTCGCGTAAAGTATAAAATCATCTCATAAATATTATACCATATAACAATGAATAATTCAATAAATTGCCGCCTCTGAAATCGCAAAATTGACCGCAGAAATTTGTGATGGTATAATAAATCCATAGATTAAGGAAGTATCTAACGCAACACATTACAAATATAATTCAAGACAGCATCTACACGTTATCGTGCAGGTGCTGTCTTTTTATATATACACAAACAATTTTTCAAAAAAGGAGTGAATCACATGGAAGGTAAGTGCCTTTACAGCTATTGTGGAGCAGTAACATCGTTTGGGACCATCCTGTCCAACCGTTGGACTGGACACACATGCGCTGTGTCGGAAGAGAAAGCCCGCAATAACCTGGCTTTTCAGTTCAAGAAGCAGATGGGCCTGGTATTAGCAGTGCCGGTCTCTCTGCCTGGAAAGGTCGAGCGTCAGAAAGTGAGTGGAGGTAAGCAGTCATGAATCAGTTGCTGAAGGTTTCCCTGGGGCCGCTTCCGAACATCATCGTCAGCGACCCGAGCTTTAAAGACTCGTCCTGGAATCAGCATGTCATTAACCCGCTTCCTGATGGCAACTATGAGATGGATGCCTACGCGAAGCCGGTCGACATGGGCCGGGACAGCTATGTCCAGTTTGATTTTCTTGTCCGGCACCTGATTCCTGAGATGGAGCGGATGCCGTTGGCGAAGCTCTCTCCTAACGGCGACCTCAAGCTGAATGAAAAGCTGCTGGTTATCGGAGAGGCAAGGAAAATCGGCCTGAATGAGCCCAAACTCTGCATCTGCACAGTAGATAGGTTCCATCAAGACCCCTTCAGCTATGCGGTCGATACAGCCTGCAGTGGCCGGGTCGGAACGATGCAGACCATCTTACTGAAAAGCAAGCAGAACCTGCTTCCGTTGAAAGAGGAACTGCGGCGGAACCGGACTGGCCTTTATGCCGTCCATATTCAGCTTCAACTGGAGCGATTCCAGGATGACGCTGACGCCCTCATTCACAAAGTGATTCAATCACTGAGCGCCTGATGGGAGGAAAGAAAACCATGGAAAGCATTGTAGACAAAATCCGGTCTCGAATTGACCTGCTGAATACCCTGTATCCGCACGAGCGCGGCCGCTACTATGTCGACCACGAATACGGCGGATATAAGCTCTTTTTCGCCACTGCGTACAGTGAGGAGAAGTGCTTGTCGGCCCGGATGAAGCCGACCGAGTGTATTCGGATGCTGGACGTGCTCATCCAGGTTGCCGAGCACGAGGCGGACTTCAAGAAGAAAAGGAGAGATGACCAATGAGCCGCTGCGGCTCCTGTGACCTGTATTGGCCGTCTGAGGACAAGGACAACTTCGGCGTTACCTGCAGAGGCGACTGCGGCGTGGAGGAATGCGCAGACAAACTGCAAGACCTTGTGTTCAACCTGAGAGTCGAGTTGGCACGGGTCAAGAGGGATAGCGACCACATAGATGAGCAGAAAAACTAAGTGCTTAAGTACTTAGGTGCTGTGGTGCTTAAAAACTCAAAATCAGAAAAGGAGAAGTGAAGTATGGATAAGACCAATATGGATGGTTTCAAAAAGACCTGCTTTGGAAAGACGATTGAGGCTGACGGGCAAATCATTTGCGGAAAGCCGAGCATCAACTTGTCGTCTATCCTGACGGTGCTCATCCAGGAGGCTGGCCGCTGGTGCAGAAGTTATGCCAGCGACCTGTTCATTTACTGGTCCAGTCTGCAAAAGCAGGTGGATGAAGGGACCATTGAGTCTGGTTCCCACCTATTTGGCTTCCGGGAAACCGGGGTTGACGATGAAGGAACTATCTTCCATAAATACGCCAACTACGGATATACCCCTGCTCACGAGTATAGGGCCATCTGGCGGCTGGACATCAATGTTGATACAGAGGACAACAAGATTTCCATGGCGCTCTATGAGGTCATCCGCTGAGATTTTACATATGCCGGGATTGGCCATCCAGTCCTGGCCATTAAAAAAGGAGAATGAATATGAAAACAATCAGCACCGCGTACTACGCAAAGATGGCTGAGGCAAAGCGAACCTTCTGCGCTTTCTGTATGAGGGGGGCTATGCCGTTTCTGGAGAGCTGTGAGGACTGCAAGGTGAACCGGATGTTCAAGGCGGTCCAGGCTGTCATCAATGAAGAGACAACGCCCCAGGATGAAGCCAATGTGGAGAAGACCCGGAACGCCTACGACGGCATCGACCTTCCTAAAGAGATGATGGAATCTCTTGGCAAGGGGCCACGAAATCGTGACGGGTTTCGGACAAGTCCGGCGTTCCAACTCTTTATTACAAATGGAGCGTACCCGGACGTGGAAGTGCAACTCGTAGAGAGCAAGACAGGGTTCCCTGATTTCCCTGGGTCTGAGGATGAGGTCTCCAGCCGGTCCACAGTTTACTACGTGAACTACCGGGAAAAAGATGTTGGAGTCCCGTCCTCTGTTCAACTTTGGGACCTCACATATGACGCACTGAAGGATGAACTTAAATCTTCACTGGGGCGGATGTTCAACAGGAACATCAATCAGTTATGGGGGATTCAGGCCCTTCCATTCCCGGAGCGGTATTTCATCACGAGCCGGTCTGCGAGGGAATTGGCCGCTGATATGATAAGTGAGGTGGCATCCTGTCAGGCTTGCATAGACGAATATGGCTGCGTTTACAGCCAGGAACACTATGTGGGCTGTCTACGGAACAGCAATATCACACCGCAGGGGCAGAACACAAGCGGAGGGGTCTACATGAGACTGGGCAAGTTCTTGCTGAAGAATGCTGGAAAGTACTTCATTGAGACCCGGTGTACGATTTCTCCGATGTTCGTCGATACCCGGCTCGTCAATGAAATGACGGAGCACAGTGTGGCCGCAAAAGTTCAGAGCATCATTTGCTACATTGCGGCCCGTGAGGAAGGAGAGGCCCGTGCGAAGATGGTGAAGGAGGCGGCGGATGATTGACCTTCTGAACTATCTGGTCGAGAACGGCTATGCGGCGACCCTGGAGAATGCCAGAATCATCTACGAGGATGACGAGATTTATCCTGATTTTTTTACGGATGATGGGCAGTTCATCGCAGGGTTCGACTACATCGATTCCGCAATTTATAAGCATCAGCATGAGTTGCAAAAACTCGAAAAAGCTGCAGAGGAGGAAACTTTATGATTACGGTTAAAGTGACGTACGATGACGGCGACTATACTGTCACGGGCTTTAACGGCACTTTGGACGAGGCCGTGAGGTATTTCCTCGGCTCTACGTTCAACCTGGGAACAGAGCGAGATGATATGCACCGCTGCGTGAAGGTGGAACTGCTGGGGGATGAGCCGACAAAAGCACAGCAGGGATACAGACTGGTGCAGTTTACGCGATATGGCCAGGTTGTCGTTCCTGCAAACTCGGACGAAGAGGCCCTGGAGGCCATCAAATTGATTGACCCGAAGAGCATCAACTGGGAGCCCGTGAAAGCCGATGTGCTGGAAAGTGCCGAGGTTCTTGGAGTCGTCGATGAGAACGGCAGCATCATTTCGTGAGAGGGAGGATAGCGCAATGAAGAAAATTACTGTGTTGGGTCACACCTCAGTGACTGTTTCAGTCACAATAGAGGTGCCAGACAACGCTGTTCTGACCGAGAGTGAAATCTACGCCAAAGCCGTCAAAAAATTCGGCGGCATCCGTTCCTACCTTGGGAACGGTGGAGATGATAAACTCATTGGTGTTGAGGGAGACGGAGAGTCCATCGCAACGGACGAGTCTGTGACCTTTGACGATTTCCTCGTTTAAGTGAAGGGAAGGAGACTGAAAATGGCTGATTACAGCAGACACAAAACGGAGACCTTGAAAAAGATGGAATCCGCCGCCTGGGAAAAGTACCAGGCACTCACCCTGACCCCTTCAGGAAACTGGGGTGATGGAATGCGGCTTGCCAAACTTCCATCCCAGAAATCCTGGGAGCGGGCCAGGGAGCGGTACTACGCTATCCGAGCAGAGTTGGAACGGCGCAGAAAAGAAGTGGGCTGATAGATTCAGCTCACTCAAAATCTTCAAAAACAATAAAAATATATTTTTTAAGGAGGAAAATTGTTATGAAATTCGAGCGTGCTATGGAGTTGCTGAACGAAATCGTCAACACCAAGGTCGAAGAGGCTGGCCTCGATGTCCAAGAGGCTGCTGAGGAGTTGCTTGGCATGGGCTTCACCGTGGACGAACTCATCCAGGACTTCGACTTTGACGCCGAAGACCTCGAAGACTTCGCTTCTTCGGATGACGACGACGATGATAAGGATGACGATGATGACGACGATGATGAGGATGACTAACATTCAGAGTTCTTCTGACTTTACTGTGGATGTCTAACTCACCCAATGCTCTTACCCCCGGTCGATTTCTAATCGGCCGGGGCTTCCTTTTTGGGCGTCGTCAGCAGGGGCAGTAGGTGCCAAAGTACTTAATCACCTCAGCACCTAGTAGCTTAAGAACTTAGGTGAAAAAGTTACTAATTTCGTCAAATATGCGTTTCACGTGAAACAATTTGGCTCAAAATGTTGAGACAAGCAATGATGGAATCGAGGCCAACAGCCGTTGAACCTCGAACCCGCGCCTTTCCCTTGGAATTTGACGGGTTCATTACTGAATGGTACAATAACTCTATCAGTAAGGAAGTATTTTCACCACAAAAAGCAATCAAATCATCAATTCAAGGCAGTAAATCCAATTCGGATTTACTGCCTTTTTATATACACAAACAAAAAATCAAAAAAGGAGTTGACTTTACATGGCAATCACTAGATTTCGGGACGAGTACTTTTTCCTAAGTAACTTTTACCCGCACGAACTCAAATTCCACGGCATGACGTTCCTCAACTCGGAGGCCGCTTTCCAAGCAATGAAGACCCAGGATATTGCTGAACAGCTCCAGTTTACGCTCCAGACGCCTCAGGAAGCCAAGAGACTGGGCCGCCGTATCAACCTGCGCCCCGACTGGGAACAGGTCAAAGACGGCGTTATGGAGGCCGTTCTGCGGGCAAAATTCTCCGACTTGGAACTTCGCAACCGGCTGCTGGCAACCGGAGACGTGGAACTCGTGGAGGGGAATACCCATGGAGATACCTACTGGGGCGTCTGCAACGGGAGGGGCCGCAATATGCTCGGCAAACTTCTTATGAAACTCCGGGCAGAGTATCGAGAACCCAAGTACCGGCTTTTCGTTGACATGGACGGAACTGTTGCGGAATGGAAGGCCGCAGAGGAATTTGAAGACCTCTATGAGAAAGGGTATTTTGCTTCGCTGAAGCCATACCAAAATGTCGTAGACGCTATCCGGCTGATTTTCCAGCACACGGCTATCGTGGAAATTTACACACTCTCGGCAGTCTTGCCGGACAGCCCGTACAGCATCCCGGAAAAAATGGAGTGGCTCGACCGGCACATGCCGTTCATCTCTCATGACCACCGGCTTTTTATCCATAACGGGACTGAGAAGATGGCGGCTGTTCCTGGAGGGGTACAGCCTGGTGATGTTCTCCTGGATGACTACACCTTGAATCTCGACCAGTGGGCAAAGTACGCAAAAGCAATCAAATTGTTGAACGGCATCAATGGGACAAAAGGCACCTGGAAAGGCGCGGCTGTGTCCCGGTTCCATCCGGCGGATGTGATTGCTGCGGCTGTTCTGCAGGAAATCAAAAGAGGGGAGGACTGATTCCGTGCGGTACATTGGATATTCACGGTGCTCCTGTGGAGCTATCACCATCGCGACGGACGAAGGTGAGTATTCCTGCTCGGAGAAGAACCGGCGAAAGTTTTTTCCCGGACTCGACCTTCGAAAGCTCAGGCACTACCAAGACACCTTCTGCTGTAGCCATTGCGTCAACCACTATGGGTTGGACCTGTGTGGGTGCGGCAGCGGTGAACCTTTTGGCAAGTGCGATGCCGGACTCGATGCCTGCGCGGTGCCGATGCAGGTGCTTGGCCAGTACCAAAGGGTCCGGGCGGCCGACGCTTTTAACTAAAGAGAGGAATGAGAACGTGGAAACACTTTTTTGGACCCGTGAGGACGAGGAGCCTTGTGAGGCTCTGGAAAAAGTCGATTTGGGCGACGGCCTGGATGCAAGTATCTTCCTTCACGGTGTATGCGGCATCTTTGCACTGGTCCTGCATGAGACGTTTGGATACGAAATCTGGGTCGTAGCATTCGAACCAGAAGACTGGGGAGATGAGGCTGACACTTGGGAAAACAGGCTCGTCCACGTCTACTGTCATAAGGGAGACCGCTACGTCGACGTACGGGGAATCACTGATAACGAGGACGCATTCTTTGACGAGTTTGCGGATGAGCTTTATGGTGACGACGAGTACATCGAAGTCCCGGCCACAGACCTCAGAGATTGGATTTTCGAGTCAATGTCGTCCGAAGAGTACACTTTCTTTCACAATGCCGCGATGGACCTGATTCGGAAGCATTACGCTGAATACCAGGTTTAAACGGTGACAGTAGGGCAGTTGCCCAAAATTAAGGAGGAAAATTTATGAACCGTGCAATGTATCAGGCTCTCCAGCAGGAAGCCATGCTCCACCAGACCCTGGAGGAGACCAAAGAGGCTATCTACCGGGACATTCTGGGAGAAGGCCCGATGAAAGGTGTCTTGCTGCTACCGACTGAGGACGGTCCTATATGTGCTGTCGTGAGTCTGAAGAGCCTCAACCAGATGAACCTCTCTGCGGAGCATTACATTCCGCAGGCTCAGGCTAAAGTGGTGCGCCGAAAGCTGGAGGGGGCCAAGAGCTTCACAGACCTGTATAACAGGCTGGATGAGATGGTCAGCACAGGGATAGCCCGTTTCAGCGGAACGGACACCTGTAAACTGAATACCAACACCCTCGCAGTTCTGAGCCGCTACGTGTAAGTGGGGGTTCAGCATGGACCATTTCAAACTGAAAAACCTGACTACGGTAGTGTCTAAGATACTCGGTAATAAACTCATCAAGGACGGCATTGTTGGTCAGCCGCTTGTCATACGAACCGGAAAGACCGTCGATTTCATTCAAGCCTACGGTATTGGCATGAACAACATGATATGCAGGCCGATACATCCAGGGGCCTCGGTAAAAACCTGGGCTCCATCGTTTATAGATGAAGCGCATTGGGCGCAGATGCTGATGCATCTGCGCCCTGGTCAAAGATTCTGGGGTTGGTGCCTCCACATTGTGGACGACGAAAACCTGGATTTGACCACGGCAGGCATCATTACAATGGACGACATAGCCGAATCCTTCAGAGAGCGTGACTTTGTAAATCAGCCCATGAGGATTGCCAATGGGAAGGTTTATTTCTTCGACGAGCAGCTTGTTTATCAATGCCGGAAGGAAGTATATGAGGGCGTGAGGGTTCTCCCCATCCGGCATTGGCCGCTTGAGAATATGACCTTTTGGCAAATGGCTGCGACGCACTTTATCCCAGGTATGACTTTCGAAGAATGTATGAGACGGTATCTGGAGATGGAACGGGTCGGGCCAAAAAAGAAGCCGGAGGGGCTCTATACCAAGTTGGATTGCCCGGCTGGATTGGACTGCAGAGGACCTTGATGTCCTGTACAATGGGCACGAGACGCTGATTTATACTGGAAGTACGGTTCCCGGATTTGCCCCGGCTGGACTGACCTATGAGGAACTGATGCCCTTCGTTGGCGTCCCTTGTACATGCAGGGAACTGAATCTGCCGTGGGGTAAGCCCGTTGTCGTACAGGTTGATATTCCTGGCAATCCGGTGCTGCTGCGAAGTGGCGACTGTCCTGAGCTCCAAAACCACATTGGTGAGACCATTAAGGTCGTTGTGACGGAGCAGGGGATTTACCTGGTTTCACAGGCAGGAACATTACTCTATTCAGCCAACAAAACATAAATGCGGAGCTACTAAGCACCTAAGCACTTTTGCGCTTAGGTGCTTAGCATCCGCCTTGCCAATCAGGTAAACATCTGCTACGGCAGTTCGATAGAAATAAGTGTTGCAAAATTGCTGAATATGACTATAATATAATTAGAATATTACTATCGGAGGTAACGCTATGAATATCAAGCCAAGTGCCACGATTCGTCAAAACTATAATGAAATCGCGGAACTGTGCAAAACAACTGGCGAGCCTGTTTTTCTCACGAAGAATGGAGAAGGCGACCTGGTGGTAATGGACATTGAAGCATATTCCAGACGCGAGAAGATGCTGAAATTGCGCGAGGAGTTGCTCAGCATTGAAGAAGAGAGACTTCACGGTGAGCCTGGGTTCTCTATTGACGATGTTACGAAAATGATGAACCAGGCCATTATGGAGGTACGCCATGCCGGAGCGTGAAGACACGTACCAGGTCATTGTGTCAAAAAGGGCAACTCATCAACTTGCGAATCAGGCAGCATTTGTTGCCAGATTAGATGAAAGGCTTGCGCACTCTTTGGTTAAGGAGTTTAATGAAGCAGCTCAGTCTCTGCAACGATTCCCATATCGGTATCCTGCCATCCGGTCTGCCGAATTTGTGACAGACAAGTACAGGAAAATGGTATTCAATAAACGGTATATCCTCATCTACCAAATTAAAGGGGAGACGGTGTATATCGAATATGTCATAGATGGCAGGCAGGACTATCAATGGCTGCTTAATTCGCTTTAATAAGACGTGATGATAACGACCGGGGGCAGAACCCCGGTCGTTACGCGGTTATTGAGAGAAATGGCACCTAAGCGCTTAGGTGCTTAGATTCTTAGATGTCTAAGTGCTGATTGCAAAAGCACGAGGAGGTGAGACTTCAATGCATTACTGCATATCAGATATCCATGGTGAATTTGACCGTTACCAGGCTATGCTGGAGGAAATCCATCTTACAGACGATGATACTTTATATGTCATCGGAGACGCGATTGACCGCGCTCCAGGTGGCATAGATGTTCTGGAGGACATTATGGCCAGGAAAAACGTGGTCATGCTGATGGGCAACCACGAACAAATGTGCCTTGACACCCTGGGCAAAAACAATGTCTATGGAGCCAGACAGCTTTGGGCTTCAAACGGAGGCAGCGTTACCCGCCGTGAGCTTCTGTATCACATGGACGCTTGGCGGCGGAATGCTATACTTAACTTCTTGTCCAGCCTGCCTGACAGACTGGACATTGAAGTGAACAGCCGGAGATTCCATCTGGTCCACGGTTGCCCGGGTACATCCCATGATAGTCGCATCTGGGAGCGCCCTAGCTTGGACATGCCGAATCCCTTCCCGGATGGCCGGACTATCATCGTTGGCCATACACCAGTCTGCTTCTTGCTGTATCCAGATAGGGGAGAGCGAGAGAAATGGCTTGGCGAATTGGAAGGTGAAGGACAGCATATGATGATTTTACACGCCTCGTCCTACATTGACATAGATTGCGGTTGCGGGAACTCTACAGCGGCCCGGAGGTTGGCGTGTGTACGGCTGGAGGACTTTGCCGAATTCTATACGTGAGGTGATTTGCATGGGTATTTTAGATTTGTTGCGGAGGAAAGATAAAGTCTTAGTGGATAAAGATAGTTATAGGGAATTCAAAAGCAAAGATGAAGTTCAATGCTGGGGTATTGAACAGTACAGGGATTGGACGCAAGACTACTTGAAAAAATTTCCTAAGTCAAAGCACGCTCCTGACCTGACCTTACATCCAATCGAAAATTACTGTGGAACTGTATATGAACCTATCAACACAGCCTTGTGGACTGGAAAGAAACTGGATAATTTAAGTGAGCAGTTGGAGCCCTTGCTGAAAGAGATTATCCAATCAGAGCCGCATCTGCCAGAGCCAGTCGTTGTTTATCGGTTGGAAGACGAACGCAATATAAAACAATTAAGAGAATCGTTGGACAAAAAAACGCCTTTTATCTACAAGGTTTATATGAGTACTGGCCTGCTAATGGACAATATGCTTTGGACGCAGGCAAGATACTCGGACCGCAAAACGTTGCTGAAAATCTATGTCCCTGCAGGTACGCCTGCTGTTTATGTTAATGGAATCTGTGATAGGGATGAAAACGAGCTTTTATTGCAGCGAGACCTGAATGTGAGGGTTCTGAGCTGCAAATACGACCAGGTTATTGGACAAAGGGAAGATAAAAATTCTCGCACTACAGTAAATGTAAGGAAAAATGTGTACGAATGCCAGATTCTTTTAGACGGAGTAAAATCTTCATGATTAAAATGATAAATGACAAACGGCATTATTTTGACAAGAACGGTATCGAAATCAAAGAGGGCGATAAAATCATTCTCTCTGAAGGTGGAAAGCCCCTGAAAGTCTACCTCTGCGCAGACGGCCAGCTTGGGCTCGATGCAACGAATCCAGCCTGGATTAAAAGCGGCCGGGCAGAGCCTTGTGAGTACGGACTCTACCCCCTAACTCTGGAGGACACTCAGTACGCAGTGGCCGTTAGAAGTTCTTTTTCCACGGCAAATGGCTAAAATCAAAATAGCGGGTCAGGAGAATTCTCCTGGCCCGCTATTTTTTGGTTCACCTAAACTTCAACCTTTACTCAATACCAAACTCTTTGAATAACTGAGTGCGTTTTTCCTTAACTGAACAGGCGGCCTTGAGGTCGTCAATCCTAGACTTGTTAAGCAAAGCAAGAGTGAGCCTGGCCATTTTTTCTTCCCCCTCTTTTACACCGAGTTCATATGCCTCCCGCAGTTCAAATCGAAACGCAGGCCAATACGTATCTAAAAATGATTTGCCACATTGGTCAAGCAATTCACTGTAGACCTTAGCTTCCAGTTCCTTAAAAGACATCACCAATTTAAGCCTCCATTCATTTGTAAAAATGTAAAAAAGGACCACAAGCCAGCAAAATTGTTGACTTGTGGCCTTTTTTTCGTATTTATTGGATACCAAATTCCTTGAGCAGTTGCTCTCTTTTCTCCTTATCGGTAGAGGCAGCGATGGCATCGTCAAATCTGGATGCGGCCAAAAGTTTGCTCATTAAGAGTCCAAACTTTTCTTTGCCTAATTCCTCGCCTTCAACCCGGCCTTCAACTCGCCCCTCAACCCGGCCTTCAGCTCGGCCTACCTCTATACCTTCTTTCCTGCTTTCCCAACGGATATCTTCCATCTTCTGTGCGATTGTCATGTAAGCCACCTCCTTTTCCTTATCATTGCGCACCGCTTCGACCGCCTTCTGAACTTCCTTCATCAATGGGCTCGCAAAGAGTTCAGTGAAGTCATTGTCTCGGATATAGGTGAGAAACTCCAAAATCGCTTGGTTAGCATTTCCCTCTGTGTAGTTACTATTCAGGATGAGAGCATGGGACCCGTCGTTGAAAGGCACATCCGGCAGTCCCTTAATGTGGCTTTCGCGCTCATAGACTGCCAATCCCTTCTGATAGTAGTCGAATGAGCAGACGAAAATCACATAACTTTCAGCCAACTCTGAATAGTAAGTGCCCTTTTCCAGCGCAGTCCGGTCAATGCCACTCTGATAGAAGCGGATACGCCGCTCCAAATCATCCTTGTTGGTGGTCTGCATCTCGATGTTGTAGACTGTGCCCTCGTCGTCGTTCAAGTACACATCCAGACGAATACCGTGGTAGTCGTAACTGTCCGACAAATCCGTCTGGCGCTGGATGAATTGAATACGCCGAATCTCCTTGCCCAAAAGGGCTTCAAGGAACAGTTTACAAACTGTTTCCCTTCGCATGACCTCGCCGAACATGAAGTCGTTCGACAGAGGCAACTCTTTCAATGGTATGATTCTGTTGCCCACAAATAGACCTCGCTTTCCTTAGAATGAATATCATATTTCAAACAGGGAAAGCCTCTTGGCTGTCCCTGGGATTTTTCTGCTGGGACAGCCCCTATATGCAGTTCAGTTAGATACTTCCTTGTTTACACTGATATTGTACCATTGCATTGTGAACTTTTCAAGTCGGAATGACGGTGCTTAGGTACTCAAGTGCTAAAGTGCTATGGCGCTAAAAAAGGTCCCTCTCATTTAGAAAAGGTGTGCTCAAACACTGAATTATCGTCTTAATGAAAATCAGTTTTATTTTCTGGATTGGAATAGTAGTATTTTATAGATGGAAAAACGTATTCGAGTTTTCGGTCTGGGGAATCTGGGAAGAGAATACTTCGCCGAATAAAGTCAAATTTGCACGGGGAAATAAGATAACAGCCAAGGGCTGTTTGGTAAATTTGAAAGCACAGATTTGGAATATTTATTTCTTTTTTTACTATCGGAACTGCAGCAGTTTCCATGCTTGTACTTGTCATAATTGTCCCACCTAAAACCGGGTTATCTAAAACCCATGAAAATGAAAATGCATCTAATCTCTGTTCATGTATTAGCGCATTTCTTATTTGGCACAATTCATCTGCGGTAAATAGTGAAATTGAACTAGACGGGACGGTATTGCATGGTATGATATATTGATTCAACCACTCTTTGTATCTATCCATAGAGTTTAGAGGTTTGCCGGATTTATTGAGCCATCCTTCAGCCTTGCCACATACGTCAGGAAGCAACAGACTTTTCTCCAGTGCAATATCGTATTCTCTATTATCCAACATCCGCATAATGAAATTTATGTTTTGAAGGAAGAAACAACCTTTAGCATTTAGCGCAACCTCAATTTTCTTGGCGCACTCTGGATTTTTTCCCCGGATTGCACTTACCTTTTCATAAACTTCTTGACTGAATATGCGATGCGAATTGTTTGTAGTATCAAATTTCAAAAATATGCCTCCTTAAAAGTAGCACCCCCGCCTGGGTATCAGGCGGGGGTGCTGTGATGCTTAGGACTTAATAACCAGTCCGGGGCAGGGTCGGGGTGTAGGGCTTGTAGTTGGAGTACACGGAAGTGGTCCACCGGGCGATGGACTGCTGCCAGTACTGGCCGTACAGGCCGCCCACGTCCGCCTTGTTGGTGAACTGGTAGCCGTTGGTGAGCGCGTACAGAGTCGTGCCGTCAACGGTGGCGTCGGTCAACTGGTGGAAGCCAGAGGGCACGATGCCGAATACCAGCATGAACGAGGTAACATACTCGTTGGAGGCCAGGCCGAGGGCCGAGGCGCTCATATCCAACGTGTAGTTCTGCGCCGTGGACAGGTTGTCATAAGCGGTCTGCCAGTTGCTGTTCAGGTTGGTGGTGTAGGTCACTTTGTAGTTCTGAGTGGCGCTGTAAGTGCCCGTCACCAGCCGGGTCAGGCGCATGGCGTCCGTCGGGATGGTGTCCCTCCAGTAGAAGCTGTTGAGGCTGACGCTGGAGGTGTTGGCCACGTTGCTGACGGTGTACCGGATGAGGCTGTTGTTCATGACCTGCTGATAGCCGGTCTTCTTGATAGTCACTCCGGTGGTGATGCTGGGGTCAGTGACCTGAATCTGGACCACCTGGCCCGCGAACTCAAGGTCGGCGGTGAAGGTGTTGGGGTTCAGGCCGTAGTTGGTGGGCGCTGTCGTCTCCTTCACGGTGTAGATGCCCAGGGGCAGGAGCTTGGAGGAGGCGATGCCGCTGGCGTTGGTCTGGATGGTGTCCACCACGTTGTTGCGCTTGTCGTAGATGGTGAACACGGCACCGGCCAGCGGGGTGCCAGCGGGCAGGCCGTTGGTGGAGCTGTAGTCGGCGGAGGTCTTGATGACCTGAATCTGGGCGTACTCGGCGGTGTTCTCCCACTCAATCATGGTGGTGTCGCCGGACTCGACCCAGAAGGACTTGACCTCGTTGTCGAGGATGTAGCCGTCAGCGGCCACGATTTCCCGGACATAGTACTTGCCGTCCTCCAGGGACTTGTTCAGATGGACATAGCCCTGGTCGTCGGACTCGTACTCACCGATGGGCGTCATGCTGGAGTCATAGACCATGAACTTGACGCCCTGGATGCCCTTCTTGGTCACGGAGTCGATTTTGTGGATGAGCATGGAACCGGAGGCCGTGTTGGTCAGCTCCAGGGTGGTGGTCTCGCCGTCCTTCACCTCGACCTGCTGGGGGGTGGAGTCGAGCAGGTAGCCGTCAGGGGCCTTGAGCTCGACGACCTCGTACCAGCCGCTGTCCAGTTCAGAGAGCTGGATGTTGCCGTTGCGGTCGGTGTAGTAGGTTCCGACGAGTTCGCCGTTCATCTTGCGAATCTCGAACTGCGCGCCCTCCAGACGCTCGCCGGTGTCCTCGTCAATCTTGGTGATGATGAGGCCGCCGATGGGGGTGTCATAGAAGGTGAGGGTCTGGGTGTCGTTGGCCGTCACTTCCACCGTCTGGGAAGGGGCGTCCAGCAGGTAGCCGTCAGGGGCGGTCT
>ERZ827101.1097-NODE-1097-length-36365-cov-13.345855_pt1 | contig 36365 bp, 28 predicted proteins | sample MGYA00519869_ERZ827101 | MGnify/ENA primary metagenome ERZ827101 (study PRJEB31778, sample SAMEA3449256) | human gut metagenome | biome: human gut; feature: human-associated habitat; material: faeces | place: United Kingdom | collected 2010/2012 ...
CTTTTTTGCTTTTACCAAATAATCCCATAGTGTTTCTCCTTTATAACTTCCGATTTGCCGGTTTCTTTCACCGCTGCCAAATCCATCATATCATGCGTTTCCATACAGAGCAATAAAAAAGATGGACCGCAGAAAATCCGTGATGGAATTTTCAGAGCATTGGCAGGACTTGTTGAGATTTCCTTGGAATAATTTTGCTCTCACGGTCCGCGGGTCTGACAGGCCACCGGCCTGTCAGACCCGCGGACCCCCCCCAGGGGGAAAGCTAACGGGGGTCATATGCGCTCGTAGGCGCGGCGGGGGGTGCCGTCGGCGACGCGGATAATGCCGGTGTACGCGAAGCCGGCGCGTTCCAGGCAGCGGCGCATGGGGTGGTTATCCTCATGGGTATCCGCCCGCAGGTGCGGGCACCGTGCCCACGCCCAGGCCACGGCCTCGGCCAGCACGCCGGTATGGGTACCGTCGCTGCCCAGACGGTGAAGGGTGCCATAGGGTGTCGCGTCGTCCAGCCACGCGCCGTCGATGACCTGATAGGTGGGGTCGTCGCCGATGATGAAGGCAAACACGGCGTACACGCCGCCCGCGTCCTCCATGACGAACAGCCGGCCGGCGGCCACGTCCGACCGGAGCAGGGCCTCGGAGGGGTAGCCGTTGACCCACTGGACGGTGTTGCCGCTGCGGCGCATGAACTGCCGGGCGCTGTGGTAGATCGCCAGGGCGCGGGGAATGTCGAAGCTTGTCGCAGGTCGGATCATATCAGTTTTTCAGGCTTTGCAGCGGGGCGGGGATACGGCCGCCGCGGGCGATGAAGTCGGCGCTGGAGGCCTCGTGGACGGGCATCAGGGGCGCGCTGCCCAGCAGGCCGCCCATCTCCACGGTGTCGCCCACGTCCGCGCCCTCCACGGGGATGATGCGGACGGCGGTGGTCTTGCTGTTGACCATGCCCACGGCGGCCTCGTCGGCGATGATGGCGGAGATCGTCTCCGCCGTGGTACTGCCGGGCACGGCGATCATGTCCAGGCCCACGGAGCACACGCAGGTCATGGCCTCCAGCTTGTCGATGGTCAGGGTGCCGTCCAGAGCCGCGGCAATCATGCCCTCGTCCTCGGAGACGGGGATAAAGGCGCCGGACAGACCGCCCACATGGCCGCTGGCCATGACGCCGCCCTTCTTCACGGCGTCGTTCAGCAGGGCCAGCGCCGCCGTGGTGCCGTGGGTGCCGCAGACGGACAGGCCCATCTCCTCCAGGATGCGGGCCACACTGTCGCCCACCGCCGGGGTGGGAGCCAGGGACAGGTCCACGATGCCGAAGGGCACGCCCAGACGGGCGCTGGCCTCGGCGGCCACCATCTGGCCCATGCGGGTGATCTGGAAGGCGGTCTTTTTGATAGTCTCGGCCACCACGTCGAAGGGCTGGCCCTTGCAGCCCTGCAGGGCGTGGTACACCACGCCGGGGCCGGACACGCCCACGTTGATGACGGTGTCGGCCTCACCCACGCCGTGGAAGGCGCCGGCCATGAAGGGGTTGTCCTCCACGGCGTTGCAGAACACCACCAGCTTGGCGCAGCCCAGGCCGTCACGGTCGCGGGTCAGGTGGGCCGTCTCCTTGATGACGCGGCCCATCTGGGCCACGGCGTCCATGTTGATACCGGCCCTGGTGCTGCCCACGTTGACGCTGGAGCAGACCAGCTCCGTGCGGGCCAGCGCCTCGGGAATGGAGGCGATGAGCCGCCGGTCGCCGGAGGTAAAGCCCTTCTGCACCAGGGCGGAGTAGCCGCCGATGAAGTTGACGCCGCAGGTCTTGGCGGCGCGGTCCAGCGTCAGGGCCAAGGGGACGAAGTCCTCGCTTTTGCAGGCCGCACCGGCAATGGCGATGGGCGTGACGGAGATGCGCTTGTTGACGATGGGGATGCCGAACTCGCTCTCGATATCGCAGCCGGTCCGGACCAGCTTTTCGGCGCGGGAGCAGATCTTGTCGTAGATCTTGCCGCAGCAGCGGTCCATGTCCTCGTCGGCGCAGTCCAGCAGGGAGATGCCCATGGTGATGGTGCGGATGTCCAGATGCTGCTTGTCCACCATGGCGATGGTGTCAAAGATGTTTTGCAGACTCAGCATATTCCCCACCTCTTACAGCTTGTGCATGGCGTCGAAGATGTCCTCCCGCTGGATGCGGATGGACAGGCCGCGGCCCTCGCCGTAGGCCTTCAGATCGGCGCGCAGGGCGTCAAAGGGCGCCTGACACTCGGTCAGGTCCACCACCATCATCATGGTGAAGTAGCCCTCCATGATGGTCTGGCTGATATCCAGGACGTTAATGCGGCTGGCCGCCAGCGTGTTGCACACACCGGCGATGATGCCCACCTGGTCCTTACCCACAACGGTAACGATCGCTTTCATAACTATATACTCCTTTCGGATGGTTTTTTGTTTTGGCGCGGGAGGCGCGGTTTGCCGAAAACCGATGGATCCCGTGTCCTGCCGATGGCAGGCCGACGACGGCGTATCGGGTATACGTCGAGGAGACCTGACGATGGCAGGGCGCTGGAGACGCGGTTTTCATTCCAATTCGTCTAATGTCAGCGAATAGCTGGGCAGGAAATGCTCGCGGAAATAGTCCAGCTCCGGCAGGGCCATGGCGTCCATGGCGGCGGCGGTCTGGGCGGCAGCCTGACGGAACTCGGTGTTGCCGGCCTTCAGCTCCTCGATGCACTTGATGTGGGCGGAGAGCTTATCCGCCGCCCTGACCAGCTGCTCGATCTCCGGGTCGGCGGGACGGAGGGCGTCCTCATAGGCGGGGCGCAGGTCCTCCGGCAGCATGGAGAGGAGCTTGTCCTCCGCCACCTGCTCCACGGCCTTGTAGGCCTCGCGGATACCGGGATTGTAATACTTGATGGGGGTGGGCATATCGCCGGTGAGGATCTCGCCGGCGTCGTGGTACAGCGCCGCCACGGCCACGGCACCGACGTCCACCTGGCCGCCGAAGCGCTCATTCCGCAGCACCGCCAGCGCGTGGGCCAGCACCGCTGTCTGGTGGCTGTGCTCCTGGATATTCTCCGTGTAGCTGTTCCGCATGAGCGACCAGCGCTGGATGAAGCGCATACGGTTGATATAGGCGAAAAAGTGGTTCATGTTATGTCAACTCTCCTATCAGTGCGTCACCATCTATACCGACTATTTTTGTATCGATAATTTTATTATGTAAATCTTCGGCGCGGACGCACACCTCACAGTAGTTGGGGGCGTGGCCGGTGTAGAGGCCGTCCTTCTCCTGCTCATAGAGCACCGGGTAGGTCTGCCCCACGCAGCCCTCCAGATAGGCGCGGTGCATGGTCCGGGCCAGGGCCACGGCGCGGCGGGTCCGTTCCTCCTTTACCGCGGCGCTGAACTGCACCAGCTCCGCCGCCTTGGTGCCGGGACGGACGGAATAGGGGAAAATGTGCATATCCGCGAAGGCGCACTTTTCGATAAAGGCCATGGTCTGCTCGAATTCCCGGTTCGTCTCGTCGGGGAAGCCGCAGATCAGGTCGGTGGTGACGGCGGGCCGGTGGAAATACTGCCGCAGCAGTGTGACGGACTCGTAAAACCGCGCCGTGTCGTACTTCCGGTTCATGCGGCGCAGCGTCTCGTCACAGCCGGACTGCAGGGACAGGTGGAAGTGGGGGCACAGGTTGGGCAGCTTCGACGCCCGGCGGCAGAAGTCCTCGGTGATGGTACGGGGCTCCAGGCTCCCCAGCCGCAGACGCATATCCCCCGCGGCGGCGGATACCGCCTCCAGCAGGTCGATGAGGCTTTGGCCGTTTTTCAGATCGTGGCCCCAGGAGGATATCTCGATACCGGTGAGCACCAGCTCACGGTATCCCTCGCGCTGCAGCTGCTCTGTCTGGGCTACGGCCGTCGCCAGCGGCAGGGAGCGCACCGGGCCGCGGGCGTAGGGGATGATGCAGTAGGTGCAGAAATTCACACAGCCGTCCTCTACCTTCAGCATGGCCCGGGTGCGCTCGGCCATGCCGCCGGCGGGCAGCACCTCGAATTCCCGGCGGCGCAGGGCGTCGTCCAACAGTCTCACCGGCTCCTTTTCGTGGGCTGCCTGCTCGAACAGGTCCAGAAACGCCATGCGGTCACCGGTACCGGCCAGCAGGTCCACGTCCAGTGCCGCCACCACCTCCGGGTGGGTCTGCACATAACAGCCGCAGGCGGCCACCACCGCGTTGGGGTTCAGCTTATGACACCGGCGGATCATCTGCCGGGATTTCTTGTCACTGATGGCGGTGACGGAGCAGGTGTTGACGATATAGCCGTCGGCCTCTGTCTCGGCGGGCACCAGCGTATGACCGCGGCGCAGCAGCTCCTGCTCCATGGCCTGTGTCTCGTATTGGTTCACCTTGCAGCCCAAGGTATAGATGGCAACACGCATCTTGCACTTTCCCCTATTCTATCGTATAATAAGGTTTCACGGGTGAAGGTGTTTTTCACTCCCGCTTTTTGATCGGTTTATTATACTGTATTTTACCGTGTCTTTCAAGACCCGTTCGTGAAACAGGAGGCTCTCTATGGTCTATTTTGATAACGCTGCCACCACGCCGGTGCCCAAAGCCGTGGCCGACGCCATGTACGAGGTGCTGACGGCGCACTTTGGCAATCCCTCCTCCCAATACCCCATAGGGGTGGAGATGAAAAAAGCCGTGGAGGGCTGGCGGGCCGTCATCGCCGGGGCGCTGGGCTGCCCCGCGGAGCGCCTGTACTTCACCTCCTGCGGCACGGAGAGCGACAACTGGGCCATACAGGCCGCCCTGTGGCAGAACCGGCACAGGGGCAGACACATCATCACCACCGCCGTGGAGCACAGCGCCGTTCTGGAGCCCTGCAAGCTGCTGGCCCAGCAGGGGTATGAGGTCACCTATCTGAAGCCAGGACGGGACGGCAATGTCACCGCCGAACAGGTGGCGGATGCCCTGCGGGAGGACACCGCCCTGGTGTCTGTGATGCTGGTGAACAACGAGACGGGCTGCGTATTTCCCGCGGCGGACATCGCTGCCCTGCTGCGGGAGAAGGGCTCCCCTGCCCTGCTGCACTGCGACGCGGTGCAGGGCTTTTTGAAGGTCCCCTGCGACCCGGAGGGCTGGGGCGTAGACCTGATGAGCCTGTCCGGTCACAAGGTCGGCGGGCCCAAGGGCGTGGGCGCGCTGTACATCGGTCCCCGGGTGCGGAACCCCCGCCCCCTGCTGCCCGGCGGCGGACAGGAGCGCGGCGCGCGCTCCGGCACCGAGGCCACGGCCCAGATCGCCGGCTTTGCCAAGGCGGTGGAGCTGCGGCTGGCCGATTATGACGCCAAGCTGGCCCACATGGCCGGGCTGAAGGCCTATTGCCGGGAGAAGCTGCTGGCCATGGGCGGCGTGGTCCCCGTGGGCGAGGGTACGGCCCCCCACATTCTGGCGGTGTCGCTGGTAGGGTATCCCAGCGCCAACATCGTAACGGACCTGGGTGCGCAGGGCATCTGCATCTCCGCAGGCTCTGCCTGCCATCAGGGGAAGGCGAGCCATGTGGTCTCCGCTCTGGGGCTGGACAAAAAGACTGCCGCCGGCGTGATCCGCATCTCCTTCTCCCCCGACAATACGGAAGCGGACGTGGATGCGCTTTGCCACGCACTGAAGTCCCACCGGGACAGCCGCTTCCCCATGCTGTGATATACGCCCGCGGCGCGGGCACAACGATATTTTGAGGTGGACTATGTTCAAAGCTCTTAAGCGCGACAGGGCCTTTTACGGGTATCTGCTCCGGTTGACCGGCCCTATCGCCCTGCAAAATCTGATCACGTTCTCGCTGGGTCTTATTGACACGCTGATGGTCAGCCAGCTGGGCAACAATGAGATGGCGGCGGTGACGGCGGCCAACGTGCCGGTGTTCCTGCTGATCTCCATCGTGTTCGGCGTCCAGTCCGGCGTAGGCATCCTGATCAGCCAGTACTGGGGCAAAAAGGACCTGCCCAGCATCAGCCGTGCCATCGGCGTGGCGGCGGGGCTGGGCGTGGCTCTGGCGCTGGTCATCGCGCTGGCGCTGTTCCTGTGGCCGGTGCAGATCATGGACCTGATGAGCAACAAGCATCATCTGTCCCTGCTGGGCGCGCCGTATCTGCGGGTCATCGGCTTCTCCTATGTGTTCAATATGCTCTCGTCTATCTACGTCAGCGCGCAGCGCAGCGTGGAGAACGCCAGCTTCGGCATGAAGCTGTTTGGTATGTCCACGGTGCTGAATACCGGCATGAACTACCTGCTGATCTTCGGCAAGTGCGGCTTTCCCATGCTGGGCGTGGAGGGCGCGGCCATCGCCACACTGCTCTCCCGCGTGGCGGAGTTCGCCGTGTGCCTGTTCTGCGCCCTGCGGAGCCGGGTCATCCCCCTGGACCTGAAGGCGCTCTTCCGTCCGGGCTGGGAGATGCTGCGCCGGTTCGTGAAATACGCCTCGCCGGTGATGGCCAACGAGCTGTTCTGGGGGCTGGGCAACAGCCTGCTCACCGTCATTCTGGGACACATGACCATCTCGGTAGAGTTTCTGGCGGCCAACGCCGTCATGGGCAACCTGAACCGCCTGTTCCTGGTGGTGTGCTTTGGCCTGGGCGCTGCCACCGCCGTGATGATCGGCAAGGCCATCGGCGAGGGGCAGAGCCACGATGAGCTGATGGACCTGTCCAGGACGCTGTCCTGGGTGACGATACTGGTGGGCGCCGTACTGGCTGTCATCGCCCTGGCGCTGGTGCCGCTGCTGTTCCAGCCGGTGATCTTCCCGCTGTTCAAGCTATACGATCTCAGTGCCCATCTTGCCACCACCCTTGCGGTGACGGGCTTCGCCTGCATCCCCTTCCACGCCTATTCCATCTCCGCCGTCACCGGTATCCTGCGGGCAGGCGGCGATGTGTTCTGGTCCACGGCGCTGGATCTGGCACCCCAGTGGCTGGTGGCGCTGCCGCTGACGGCCCTGCTGGCGCTGGTGCTGGACGCGGATCCCTGGTTCGTGTCGCTGGCCATACAGGCGGAGAGCTTTATCAAGTGTCCCATCTGCCTGTGGCGCATCCGGTCCCGTAAATGGATACACGACGTGACACTGCCGGAGGGTGAGCGATGAACAGTCTGTTCGTCTGCCCCCTGTGCGGCGGCGCGCTGACGCGGCGGGAGGGCAGCTATCTCTGCCCCGCCGGCCACTGCTTCGACATCGCCAGGGAGGGCTATACCTATCTGCTGCCGGTGAACCGGAAGCACTCCAAAACCCCCGGCGACGACAAGGCTATGGCCGCGGCGCGGCACGCCTTTCTGGAAAAGGGCTACTACGCCCCGCTATGCGAAGAATTATGTCAACTCGCTGTGGAGCTGACCGGCGATGCCCCGGCGGTGCTGGACAACGGCTGCGGCGAGGGCTACTACACCGCGGGCATCTATCGTGCCCTGTGTGAGGCCGGGAAGACGCCGGTGATGGCCGGGATCGATATCTCCAAGCCCATACTGCGTCTGGCGGCTAAGCGGGAGAAAAATGTGCAGTTCGCTGTGGCCTCCTCCTACCGCCTGCCGGCGGCAGACGGGTCCGTAGACCTGCTCATCAACTGCTTCTCACCGCTGGCCATCGAGGAATTCCGCCGCGTGCTGCGGCCCGGCGGGCACTTTATCTATGTGGTGCCCGGAGAAATGCACCTGTGGGAGATGAAGCAGGTGCTCTATGACCACCCCTATGTCAATGAGGTGAAGGAGACGCCCTATGAGGGCTTCCGGTATGTGAGTATTCGGCACATAACGGACGTTATCCATCTGGAGGATTCGGCGGACATACAGGCGCTGTTCGGCATGACGCCCTACTGCTGGAAAACGCCGAAGGCCGGCGTTGAAAAATTATGTAAACTCACGCAGCTGGACTGCCGCATCGCCTTTGACATACACGTTTTCGAAAAGGAGAGGTAACTATGGATCGAATTTCCCCGCCCCGCCGCCGGCCGCGGCGGCGTCTGCTGCCGGTGCTGCTGCTGATCGCGGCGGTGCTGGTGGTGGGCGCACTGCTGACGGCGGTCGTTCTGTCCCTGCGGGGCGGCAGCGCCCGGCAGGAGCCGGAGGCCGATCCCCACGCGGGGCAGGTATATATCAACGACGGATTTAACATGGTGTGGATGACGCCCCATGAGGGTATCCCCGCCAGCGGCCTGGCGCAGGAGGACTTCCGCCGGGACACCAACGACGACGGCAGCGACGGCGTTCGCGTCCGCTATCTGGGCGCGGAATACGCCACCCGCTGGGGCGTGGACGTGTCTAACCACCAGGGCACCATCGACTGGGCGGCGCTGAAGCGGCAGGGCATCGACTTTGCCTATCTGCGCCTGGGTCTGCGGGGCTACGGCGAGAAGGGCTCCCTGTACCCGGACCGGTCCTTCGACAGCTATTACAGCGGGGCCAGGGCCGCCGGCATCGAAGTGGGCGTGTATTTCTTCTCCCAGGCCGCCACCGTGCAGGAGGCCGCCCAGGAGGCCCTGTACGCCCTGCAGCTGCTGGATGGCCGCGACCTGGACCTGCCGGTGTACTACGACTGGGAGCCGGTACAGCAGGAGGACTCCCGCACACTGCACAACAACGAATTCCTGCTGACCTCCCAGGCCCGGACTTTCTGTGCCTTGATCGAACAGGGCGGCTATGAGGCCGGGGTGTACATGAACCGCCAGCAGGGCTACTACCGCTATGATCTGCCCTCTATGAGGAACATCGCCCTGTGGATCGCTGATCCCGGCGACTATCCGGACTTCTACTACCGCTTCGATGTGTGGCAGTATGACCACGGCGCACGGCTGGACGGCGTCAACGAGATCGTGGACCTGAACGTGGAGTTCGTGCCGGTAATGTAAGCAAGAGCGCTCCCCCGGCGGGGGAGCGCTCTTTTATTCGAACAGCTTTCCGCAGGCCCAGTTGGTAAAGGGCGCGGCGGCAAACATATTCCAGAAAAACGCCATGGGGAAGTTCTTGATAAGCGTCCCCGCCCAGATGGCGGGCAGCTGCCACACCGGCGCACCGCCTAAGATCATGCTGAAAATAATGGTGGCCGCCAGACTCATGGTGGGGCACATAACGGACACGGTGCCCGCCTGCCGCATCAACCGACAGAAATAGGGGTTATCCCGCTGCGGGTCGCTGACTTTGGCGGCAAAGCGGGCGCCCAGCCGGTTGCCCCACAGCTCCGACACGATGATGACGATGAGCCCCATGAACAGCGCCTCCACCAGCGCCTTGCCCACGATACCGTAGGTCAGGTTGGTAAACCCTCCCGGCTGCAAATGTACCCCCTGCTGGATAGCGTTGTTGTATATCTCCATGCCGACAGCCATGCTGTACGACATGATGATACCGAAAATGATCCCCTGTGTTTTGTTCTTTGGCATTGCAGTTTCCTCCATAAAAATAAAAAGCGCACCGCCCGAGGGCGATACGCTTCGCAGGCACTTCTGTGCGCTACGCGTCTCTATTCTTTTACCACACCCACCGGGAAATGTCAATGGGTTGGGCACATAACGTTTTTATTATGTTAACCTATCTTCTGTGTCCACGACCTTACCGTACCAGAATTTCCGCACCGGGTCATACAGCAGCTTACAATCGCCGCAGCCAGACATTACATCCTCCCCACATAAACCAAAAGACCGGCTCACGCCGGTCTTTTGGTTTACATAATTTAGTTTTTCTTCCCATGCTGCGCCTTCATGCGCCGCTCGTGGTTCAGGATGGTCTTGCGGATGCGGAGGCTCTTGGGGGTGACCTCCAGCAGCTCGTCATCCGCCAGGAATTCCAGGCACTGCTCCAGGCTCATCTTCCGGGGCGGCACCAGACGCAGGGCGTCATCGCTGCCGGCGGCACGGGTGTTGGTCAGCTGTTTCTTCTTGCAGACGTTGACCGCGATGTCCTCCTGCTTGGGGCTGATGCCCACTACCATGCCCTCGTACACGCCCACGTTGGGGCCGATGAACAGCACGCCGCGCTCCTGCGCGTTGAACAGACCGTAGGTGATAGACTCACCGGTCTCGCTGGCCACCAGAGAGCCGGTATTGCGGCGGGTCAGCTCACCCTTATAGGGGGCGTAGCTGTCAAACACGCTGGCCATAATGCCCTCGCCGCGGGTATCCGTCAGGAACTCGTTGCGGTAGCCGAACAGACCGCGACTGGGCACCAGAAACTCCACCTTCATGCGGCTTCCGATGGGGGTCATTTCCTGCATATCCGCCTTGCGGGCGCCCAGCTTCTCGATGACCGCGCCCACACTCTCGGCGGGCACGTCCACCACCAGGCGCTCGATAGGCTCGCACTTCTTGCCGTCGATGGTCTGGTACAGTACACGGGGGGGCGACACCTGGAACTCGTAGCCCTCGCGGCGCATGGTCTCGATGAGGATGGACAGGCTCATCTCGCCGCGGCCGGCCACATTGAAGGCGTCCATAACGCCCTCGATCTCGCTGACACGGAGGGACACGTCCTTCAGCGTCTCGCGGAACAGGCGGTCACGCAGCTGGCGGCTGGTGACGAACTTGCCCTCGCGCCCGGCGAAGGGACTGTCGTTGACGGAGAAGGTCATCTCCACCGTGGGGGCGCTGATCTTCACAAAGGGCAGCGGCTCCACGCAGTCGGGCGCGCAGATGGTATCGCCGATGGTGATATCGCCGATGCCGCTGAGGGCGATGATATTGCCCGCCGTCGCTTCGGTGATGGGCACCTTGCCCAGACCGGCGAACTCGTACATACTGACAGCCTTGGCCTTCTTGGCCGGGGCGTCGGGATCGTGGTAGTTGCACACGGCAATCTCCTGGTTCTGCTTCAGCACGCCGCGCTCGATACGGCCGATGGCGATACGGCCCACGAACTCGTTATAGTCGATGGAGCTGACCAGCATCTGGAAGGGCTGGTCCAGGTCGGCCTCCGGCGCGGGGATGTAGTCCAGAATGGTATCGAACAGCGGCTTCAGGTCCGTGCCCACCACGTCGGGGGAATAGCTGGCGGTACCGTTGCGGGCGGAGCAGAACAGCATAGGGCTGTCCAACTGCTCGTCGGTGGCGTCCAGGTCCAGCAACAGCTCCAGCACCTCGTCGATGACCTCGTGGATACGCTGGTCGGGACGGTCGATCTTGTTGATAACCACAATAACACGATGGCCAAGCTCCAGCGCGCGGCTGAGCACGAAACGGGTCTGGGGCATAGGGCCCTCGGCGGCGTCCACCAGCAGGATGACGCCGTTGACCATCTTCAGGATACGCTCCACCTCGCCGCCGAAGTCGGCGTGGCCCGGGGTATCCACGATGTTGATCTTGGTGTCGCCGTACTGGATGGCGGTGTTCTTGGCCAGAATGGTGATGCCGCGCTCACGCTCCAGGTCGTTGGAGTCCATGACGCGCTCCACCGTCTCCTGGTTCTCGCGGTACACGCCGCCCTGCTTGAGCATCTGGTCCACCAGCGTGGTCTTGCCGTGGTCGACGTGGGCGATAATGGCCACGTTTCTCAGTTTTTCGTTCTGCAAAGGTAAAAACCCCTTTCTCTCGGGTAAATTCACTAACCTTTGTATTATATGCCTGCAAAGGACCGATTGCAAGCCCTTTCGTCAACTTTTTCGCCGCGGCGCCGTTGACAAATGCCGCCGCCTACGGTACAATACCAGTTGCACACGCCTCCGTAGCTCAGTTGTATAGAGCGACCGCCTCCTAAGCGGCAGATTGTTCGATTCCTTCGAGCAGTAAAAATTGCATAAAACTTATAAATGTCTCAGTAGCTCAGCTGGATAGAGCACACGCCTCCTAAGGACAGGGACATCAATTACCAATGGCACCAATTCCCCTACAACTTCACAATATGCGTCTGTAGCTCAGTTGGATAGAGCGCGAGCCTCCTAAGCCCGAGGCCCCCGGTTCGAGCCCGGGCAGGCGTACCAAAAACGCTGTAATCTCAACGGATCGCGGCGTTTTTTCGCTTTTGAGTGCGTTGTTTCAATGACAGCGGCAGCATCCGAAATTCAGCCGCTGCATCTTTTTGGCACCCCTTTTTCATATCGAACCGGTTTTTGTATTTTTCGCCGTTTGGCACCACCTTGGCACCATGGCACAAATCAGTCATTTGCAACCCTGGTTCGACATGAGCGATGTGAGCGCACTTAAGAGTTCGGGGGACTGCTGGAGCTGTACGATGATACTCTGCACGTCCAATGCAGTCTGTGGTTCATCAGGCGCTTTCACACTGCGCAGATCTGGGTTTGCGTAAAACGCACTTTCAAACTTCTGGGCATTGACCTTGCGGTCTTCATCAAGAATGTGCGCATAGACCTTTGTGACCATATCGGCCTGCGAATGCCCTGTGTCGCCCTGTGTGGCTTTGATGTCGCCGTGATTAAGTTTCAACTTATAAGTCGTGCTGGAATGGCGAAGAGAATGAAACACGACATTAGGGAGCTTGGCATCCCGCTTCAATCTCCGGAAAGCATTGGAAATAACCGTTTCCTCACAGGGACGGCCATTTGGCAGTGCTACAACGAGATTGTAGTCGAGGTATTCATCGCCCAGAAACTCTTTTTGCTTATCCTGAGAGTCCTTCCACTCCCGCAAAATGTAAGCCACTGTTTTTGGCATCCACACCTTGCGAACGCTGCTTTCTGTCTTCGGCGTTTTCAGCACGATCACCGTGCTGGCATTTTCCAAGTACATGGTTCGAGGGAATTTTTTGATGATTTCTTCTTCGCCCAAAATAGCAAGGGAGGATTCCTTCACACGAGCCAGCTCTTTCTCCACACACAGATAGGCGTTGTCGTTGGCAATATCCGCATCGGAAATGTGAATGTTGTCCCAAGTCAGGCCAACGATTTCTCCGATTCGCAGCGAGCAGGCAAATGACAGGTTGATAGCAACATAGAGTCGGCCATCCTTGCATTCATCCAACGCTTTTCGAATCGTTGCTGCATCCCAAATCTCACGGGACTTACGCTTGACCTTCGGCAGAGTTGTGTTATCAAACGGGTTCTTTGCGACGATGTCCCAGCGTACAGCCTGTTTGAAAGCACATCGAAGGAGTTTATTGATACGCTCAATATTGGCAGGTGTCATGTACTCCGTTTTGCTGTATCGGTTCTTAAAAACAGGGCATTTCGTCCTTTGCAGTATTGTAATAAACCGATCCGCTGCGATGGTAGTTACGTCCTGCATCAGTGTGTCGCCAAGCAGCGGGGCAATATAGTTGCGGATCAGCCCCGTATTGGCTTCATAGGTGCTGGGGCTCCATTTTTTCACCCCATACAAGCTCACAAAGTCATCGAGAAAGGCGGAAACAGTCGTCTTATTGGGTGATATAAAGGTGCGGTTACCTTGTTTATATTCAATCTCTGCCTTGCGGTGTTTTGCTTCCACTTCCGTATTAAAGGACTCCCATTTCTGTTTCTTTTCTCCGCATTCATTGAAATAGTAATAAACGACATGATATTTGCCTCTACGTCTTTTGATAGATGCCATAATAAACCTCCTACAGCGTCTGTTTATCCAGCCAATCATCAAAGGACACTTTGGAAACCCTGATGGAAGAACCGATCCGCACCATCTTGAACACGCCGGAGTGGACAAGGTTGTATGCAGCAGTTCTCCCGATACCAAGAATTTTTGCGATTTCCTCAACGGTGTATGTCCGCTTTCCGCCAAGGCTTTTGTTGGTGTCTCCGTGGTCAATACTCATAGTAGCCTCCCTTCTGTGACCACAGCACCATGCTTCAAAGGAATTGTAGCATGGTGCTGTGATACGCGCAAAAAATTGATATGGAATTATATCAGTGGAGGAAGCTCCTATTCTTGGCAACGGATGGGAGCTTCCTCTACCAATACACCTTCAGATGCATCTATTTCAAATTCATCTAAGGAAAAATCTCAAGCAAAACAGGCGGCTGGTGGCTGCCAACCTCACGGGAATCTCACCCCGGCCCATGCTGATGGGTGCGCCGCACGATGCTTTGAGGGCGTCCAATGCGGGAGTATCTTTAAGGGCGCCGGTGGTCGTGGCCAACAGAGTGCCGCTCTGTTTCTGAACAACGCCTGTTTCGCTCCCTCCCCATGGGAAGATCATGGCGAGCGCTGTCCTATAGCTCACACCGGCACGAACGTACCTGTCTGCTTTATGACACGCGAAGTGCGTTTTTCAAAGAGCATGGGCATATAGGCCCGCAGCCGAGGTCAATACTCTTGACAGCAGCTGCCAGTCTATATAAAACCCACAGCGGCAGCGCAAGGGGGATACGCCGCCGCTGTGGGCGGAGGGGGCTAAACCGTGTAGATCTTACTTGCGGAGGAAAGCGGCTACCATATCAATGAACTGCGCGTTCGTCGGTGGCTGCGACAACGGGTGGCCTGCAATACGCTCAAGTAAGCTGTGGTTAGGCTGTCTCCAACACGCTTGCACAAGGGTTCGGAGATTTCTTTCCACGCAGTTGGTAGTAGTATGAAAATACTGTGCCGTTTGGCTGTAGAGTCTTTTCGTAATCAGCAGGACATATTCCGGCTTCTCCTGCACCTGTTCCAACATGTACACGGCAAAGTGAAACCCAGACAGCTTTCCGGATACACCCAAGAGACGCAGCAAACGTTCAGCGTCCAAAGACACGTTCTTTTCAAGTTCCGAAACGTAACAAACTAAAGGCACTGATGTTCCCTCCTGTCCTGTGTATTTTGAAAGCCAACACTCAGTAATCCACGGCGGGCCTCTTGCCGGTGGGCATACGCTGTTTTGTTCTTGATATGCTAATTTTACACGATTTATGGCCGTTTGTGTCATAGTTTCGTTCTACAATGGTCTACGCAAATGCGACGGCTTTTGTATGGAATTGTCGATAATCCCAGTTTTTTGCAGCAAAAGGCACCGCCAGCAAAGCAGCGTGATTGCCGCTTTGCTGGCGGTGTTTCTGTATCCTCTGAATCGACGTGGATCAGTTGGACGTTACTATTTATCCTCCCATACCACTGCCGAGATCTTCTCCCAGATCGCAGGTATAGCGCCACTCCACCACATCGCCGTTCTTCACCTGATAGCGGGAGCAGCCGTAGTTGGGATACCAGCCGTTGACGTTGTACATCCAGCCGGACAAACTGCCCACGTCGAACTCATAGAGGTTGTTGATACCCTCTACATACGCGCTGTTGTACATGGGTGTCCAGTTGGACTCCATGTGAATAGCGTTGTCACGGCATACGCGCTGGAGTACATCGAATACGCTCTCGCCCTCGCTGAACTCTACCTCCGTGGCAGGAAAGATAACGCCGTCCGCCGGTACGAGAAACTTCTTGTTCTCCACACATTTGTCCATATTATCCAGAATGGTATCGCAGGAGATGGAAAATATACATGTGTGCGTTACGGTGGTGTCCACCGCTGTGTCCTGCGGCTCTACCGGGGCGGGCTTTCCCTCCGGAATGGGATCGGTCATGTATTGTCCCTTATCGCCGGTATCCTCCGACTGCTCCGTCTGCGTCTGGCCACAGGCCGCGCAGGTCAGCAGGAGCAGTGCCAGAAGCAATGTGCACAGGGGTTTGGATCGCCGCATATCACTTCACCTCAATATCCGTCATGTCGAACAGGCGTGTCTGGCCCTGCCGGAAGCGGTCGTAGGCGGCCAGTGCGTAGAAGCCCTGCTCGGTAGCCATACCGTCCGATTCCATCTGCTCATCGCTGTGGCGAAAGCCGCCTCCCTCACAGGCAAAGGCACACAGTGCATCTATCGCCGTACCACCTGCCTTGGCAAACCGTGCATCCGCAGCGGGATCAATGCCCAGCGCCGTCAGGGCTACGATCACCTGTGCACAGGACTCGCTGTTGGCCGTGCCCTAGCTCATGAAGTCGCCGTCCTCCTGCTGGGCATCGGACAGATATGCCAGCGCCGTCAGAGCCATGGCAGTCATGTCTACATCGGCGGTATCACCCGCCAGCGTCCAGCCTCCGTCACTGCACTGGGAAGTCAGTATTTCCGCCACCAGACCCTCGCGGGTGGTCTGCTCCTAGACTCAGCCATACATCCACCCCATTTTATCAATTCTTCTGTGATTATAGAAATGGCCTCCCCTGCTTGCGACAGGGTCAAGCTGGGGAGGTCATTTCATATCCGGGTTATTTCCGTGTACCACTATGATTTATTGTTCCACCGGGAACTTTGACAGCTTTCCGTTTGCTACACGGTAGATCAATGCAGCATCCGTCGTGTTCACGACACCATCACCATTTACATCAGCTGCCAAAAGTTGATCCGCAGACAACTGATATTTTCCATTTGCATAACGGTAGACAATGGCGGCATCCGTGGAATCGACTTTACCATTCCCATTTACATCACCGTATTTGACCTCGGTCTGGTCCCCAATGGTCAGGGTCAGGGTAGTCATGGGCTTATCGCAGTGGACGCCGTATTCCATCTCCAGGGTGTCGCTGTTTTCTCGGTTTTGGTACATGGCGTAGGGGAAGGTGATCTGGAAGTCGGTATCACTGGCCTTCAGCGGCTTATCGGACCAGGTGACATACTTTGTCACATCGCGGGTCATGCCGTTGGCGTAGTAGGCCGTTACCTGCATACCGGTGGGGTCGAAGGTGTCTTTTACATTGTAGGTCGTCTTGTCCGGCAGCTTCGTGACTTCGATGCGTTCAATGGTGCTGCCCACGGCCATCAGGTAGGCGGAGTCGTTTTTGAAGTAGATCGTGCCGTACTCATCCATGATGGGGCTGCAAATGGCATACTGGGCCTGTGCGCCGCTGGGCGTGAAGATGTTGTAGGGCGTCGTATAGGTCTCCGTCTGACCGCTGGCCGTGTAGGTCTCCATGGTCTTCAGAGACACCTCGGTTTGGCCGGGCTTGTCCTCCAGCACCCGGAGCTTGCCGGGGGTGAAGTTATCGAAGAAGTACACATAGACGCAGCCTGTCTCCTCCATATAGGCCGTGGTCAGAACACCGCTGGTCTGGGGATAGCCGTGGGTGCGTACCGTATAGGCAATCTCCCAGTTGGGGATGTCGATGACCGTAAGGTTATGGCCACTGTATGCGCCGAACTGTGCCGTGCCGGAGATGCCGATATAGGCCCGCCCATTGTAAATAGTGGGTGTGCAGGTGGACATGGCGGGATTGGCGGGATCGTCCGCGTAGTTGTAGAGCTTCAAGGTGCGGACATCCTCAATGGTACCCTTTTCGTCCACAGTGGCCTCGTAGAAGTAGCCGCCCTTGCTGGTGAAGTAATACTTGCCGTTGTAATGGGTGATAGAGCTGCGGATGTCGCCAGTCACATTCATCTTGTAGGAGGACAGCAGTTCGCCGGTCTTGGGGTTAAAGGACAGCAGACTGGGCTTGCCGGTGGTGTAGCCGGAAGCGCCGTCATCCGTGCCGATCAGCAGGAAGTCGTCGCACACATACGCGCCGGCCCAATAGAAGCCGCCCTTGCTGGTGTAGTACCATGTGGGTAGTTTTTCTTCCATCGTCTGCGCGGGGTCCTCGTCGGTGGCGCTCAGGCACACATAGTGGGCCTCGTTGATCTCGCCTACCCAGAAGCCGGTGTAGATATAGCCGTCATGATAGACGATGGAGCTGTTGGGCTGACCGCCGATGGAGTCCCGATAGATCCACAGGGAGTCCAGGGTATTGGCGTCGAACGCCTGGATCGTGCCGTCAGACAGGCCCACGAAAATCATGCCGTTGGCGTAGGTGGGCGGGTTGATGGCGAAGCTGGAGTTGTGATCCATGGGCTTATCAATGAGAATTTCGCCGGAGATAGCATCCACCTTGTAAATGCGGGAGCCGGAGTAGGTGTAGATGGCACCGTCCACCAAAATGGGGCAGCCGCAGGCGTTCACATCGTAGCCGGATCCAATGGAGGTAGCCCAGTACAGCTCGGCATCCTTGGCGTAGACCGGCGTCTTGTAGTCCACCACACCGTTATTCTCATTGTTTTGGCGTAAGTGGGGCCACGCAGAATCGAAATTGATGAGCTTGTCGTTGGCTGGAGCCTTCTTTAGCGTAATGGTCAGCGTGCCGTCCTTGTCGGGAGCGGTGTAATGCTCCACCTTCTGGCCGATATAACCGGCGCAGGTGGTAGTGTAGGAATAGCTGGCACCGGGGGTCAGGCTGTAGGTGCCGTTTTTCTCCACGATGCGCTTGCCGTTCAGGTCGTTGGTCAGGAACACCGTGGCATCCGCCGGGGTCGTTTGGATGGTCAGTTGGATGGGGTCACTTTTCTGAACATGGACGGTATAGGTCAGCTCAATGCTGCCGGTATCTGCGTGGCAGACCTGTACCGAAATATCCTCATTATAAAGGTCTGTGTCCAGGACCGCTTCCGCGCCGGCCAGCGTATCATAGCGTACGCCGTTGACCTTGGCATAGTACCCGCCGCAGCAGGCGGTGTCTGTGCTGCTGTTGGGATAGGTGCCGGAGAGGTAGAGAGCGGCGGTCTCCCGGTCTACCTTAACATAATAATCCGTGGTATCTCGATCAAAACGGGCCGTTGCGCCCTTTGGAGTTACAAAGGGCAGTGTCTCATCCTTTGTGGCAATAGTCAGGCTGGACAGGTGCAGCTGCCGCAGCAGCTGAATATCGTAGTCCTGATAGTAGGTAGTGCCGTTTTCTGTCTTGGAAATGCGGATCGTCACCGTCTGGCCGTAACCGGCCTTGGCCACGGCGTAGGTCAGGCTCTGAGCAAGACCCGTTTTGCTGACAGGCGTTGTGATCGTCTCCATCCGTGCGAGATTATGAATCTCCGGCACGGTGCTTTGGGTCCGATACAGCGCCGTCACGGTTCCGGTTGCCGTGGCCTGCATGGCAACGGAGCTGTTGCAGTCGGACACCGTATAGTTGTAGGTGTGGTCTGCCGCCGTGAAGGTCTTGTCGGCGGCGTAGGCGATCCGGCTGGAAGCATAGGTGCCGTTGTAGAATGCCAGATCGGTCAGCCAGTCGGTGGTGACAGGCTCCGGGACGGACACATTCAGTCCGCTGGAGGCCGTGAAGGTGATCTGCGTATGATACCAGGTGTTCTTCGTGGCGATGCAGGTATAGCTCTCGCCGGGGACCAGGTGATAGATCCCGTCCACCGGGGCAATCTCGGAGCCTGCTCCATTGATCACCTGCACCGTTGTTCCGGAAGGCACAGCCAGCGTCACCGGTACGGAAGCTACCTTCTGAATGTGGAGGGTATAGATGTTCTGCTCCCCGTTGGGCGCTGCTACCTGAATCATGTGATCCTGCGTGTCTCCGGTCAGCTGCACCGCCCCGGTTCCGGTGACGGTATAATCCTCACCAAATGATGCGGCGTCAATATCCACAGTGGAGGACACGGTTTTTAGGCTGTACTCCCGGGTGTTGGGCGCAAACTCCAGGGGCAGCTTGGTCCCCTCCGCCGTGGCTGCCAGAGCCTTCAGCGTGGGCACGCGGGTCACGGTGACATCGTAGGACTGAATCTGCGTGTAGCCGTCCGAGCCTGTATACTGTGCTTCCAGCGCGAAGGTCTTGCCCTCCATGCCAGAGGTCAGCAGATAAGTAAGGGATGTGGCTGTGCTGTTCCAGCTGCGGGATGTGCCCGACATATCCTTGCCGTTGGTGCCGGTATAAATGGTGCGGAGCCTGGTGGTCTTGGTATTCGGAACATTGCCCATCACAACATTCAGGTACACGCTGCTCAGAGCATTGGCTGTATCCTCGATCCAATACTGCGCCGTGTGGTTCGCGCGGTTTTGTGCAGCGCGGTAGGGTTCTTGATCGACATCCAGCAGCCGGATATTGCCGAACCACTCGCCGTAGGGCAGGGTCGCAGAGACCTGGGCGTCGGCGGAGACCGTCAGCGTTCCCTCTGTGCGGTTATATCCGCCGTCGGACACACAGAACTTATAGTCGCCGGCGATGACTTGGACGCTGCCGGTGCCGGTGGTAACATTGCCATAGACATCCGTAAGGGAGAGGATCGGTGCCTCCACCGCATTGCCGTTTTGGGTTGCTGTGGCGGAGACGGTGTATTTCGTGCCGTCCAGCAGCTTTCCGTAGTCTGCAATGGCGTTGTTGAGTCCGTCCAACAGCGTGGTGGCCGACTCCGCGGTGGCGGTACGCAGGCCCTTCAGTGCCGTTGCGTAGGCATTGGCCGCTGCCGGATAATTCTGCACATGGTTGGTCATGTCCAGGTAATCCGCCATTTGGATAATCAGCTGGATAGCTGCGTCCGAATAAGTCGAAGATACATGGAAGCAAAGGGCCTTGACGGAAGAAGCCGGAGCGTCCAGCTTATAGCCACCCTTGTCATAATAGAGCAGGTAATTGGCGGAAACGCCGTTGATCTCATAGACGAATCCGTTTTCCAGGCCGACAAAGTCAATATCTGAATCCGCCAGCGCCTGTTGAATGGTTTGCCCAGATTTATACTGGATACGGGTCGGCTCCACGATGGTGCTGTTGGCGTTCATAGCCACAAGCACAAAGCTACCGGCGTACTCCTCTGCGGCCATCGCCGTGACCGGCATGGCGGCAGAGAGCAGAAGCACCAGACTCAGCAGCAGAGCCATTACTCTTTTGTGCATTTTCCTTCCTCCTTGTTTTCAATACAGGCAGTTCCATAGCCGGTACCGTATTTTCTCCCAGGTTGTCCAGCTGCCCTTGCAGGCATCCAGTACACGCACGGCAAATGAGTCAACCTGCTTGCGCTGCTCCGGGGTCATCTCCTGGGTGCTGAACAGTGCCTTTTGATTCAGTTCTGCGGCCTCCGCAGCATCCCCCGGGAACTGCACCGTACTGTGGCGCAGCAGGCAAACAGCATAGCCATAGCGCATGGCAATGGCCTCCCGGTCGTTTGCGGCGTCGATAGCGGCCATCTTCTTCCGAAACACCCTGCGGCGATGGAAAATGCACCCGGCCAGCAGCAAGATCAGCAGCAAGGGAAGAAGCAGTAGGTAGTGGGCATTCAGTGAGAAGGTAAATCGGTCCTGCTTGTGCTCGTTGATCTCCTCTGGCTGCTCCACCTCTACAAATTGCTGGGTGTTGTTCTCATAGGTATTCTCATCCGGGCTGTCGCCGCCCAGGGACAGTTCCTCGTCGTCTATGTAGCCGGGAGTCACCTCGAACGGCACAAAGCCGACACCGCTGACATAGTATTCCGCCCAGGCGTGGGCGTTTTCTTCCGTCAGGGTAATGGTCTCACCGGCCTTGTAGCGGGCGGCATCCTCTGCCGAGAGGTAATACCCCTCCACATAGCGGGCCGGAACGCCCATGTAGCGCAGCATCAGCACCGCTGCCGTGGCGTAATGGACGCTGTAGCCGTGTCCGCTGCGCTCCAGCGTATATTGCAGGAAGTCGCCGCTGCCGTTCATGGTCCGGGCAGTCTCATCGTAGGTCATGGCTTCCCGTAGATAGTCAAAGATGATGGTGCGGATGTCGCTGATGGTCCGGGTCTGGGTGTCCAGCTTCAATTGCCGCCGGAGGACGGCCCAGCTGTCCTGGGTCATTTGCAGGTCCACGGCCCGGAGATAGTCGGCATAGGCCTGCTCCTTGGATAGATAGGTCTCGATGTTTTCCCGGCCCTGGGCTGTGGAGAGGTTCCGCTGGATCTGATACCAGTCCGGGACGCTGCCTTTCAGATAATACAGGCTCTCTGCCGGGGGCAGATTCGTGTCCCCGATGCGGTCCGCTGCCAGCGTTTCGCTGCCGTAGACGGCGTAGGGGTAGTAGCCGTGGGCGGAACAGGCGGAGAGATTTCGTATAGTCATGGACAGCGGTGTGGCCGTCTCCGTATAGCCATCCGCCAGTGCAATTTGACTCTGGCCGTAGAAACCCGCCTCATGGAGCCAATAGAAAAGGTCCTCATATTGGGCGGTATCTTCGGTATCGGCTGCTTTCCAGCCGGTGCCGGTGTAGGTGTCGTAGACCTGCCCACGCAGATACACCTTTTCCGGCTGCTCCATTGTGACTTCCAGCGCCGGGGTGTCGCTTTTATTCCAGGCGGGTAAGTTCTTGAGGTTTCCTTCCGGCATGGAATTGGTATCGCTGTCGTAGTGCCGCTGGTGAAGCTGGGTTTGCATCGTCTCGACCATGTCTGTATTCAGCTTGTCTTGGCAGGACAGGCCAATCAGCAGACACAGCGCTGCACACAGGACCGGCAAGATCAGCTGCGCCGGAACGCCTGCAAGGGCTTCTCCCTCTGCCGTGTGCTGCACCATCAGCAGCACCGTGCCAATAATCAGCAGCCCACCGCCGATGCCTATGGGAAACAAGCCCAGCAACAGGGCTGCATAGCAGGGCAGCAGAATCGGCAAGGCCAGCAGCATCCGTCCGCTCCATGCGCTGCGGCTGAGAAGCAGCGACACCGCCAGTAGCAGAACCGTTACCGCCAGAGGCAGAAATTGGGCATCCGCTGCCGCAAGGTCCAGGTAGATCTTCCCGGTCTTTTTCGTCAGCAGGGTCAGGAAATCATTTGTCAGTGTTCCAAAACCGGGTAGGACAAACTTGTTCAGTGCCAAGCTCAGAAGAAGCAACACGCCGATGCCCGCTGGAACGAGCCAGTTCCCGATTCTGGTTTGGTATACTATCAGCAACGCCGCCTGCGCCAAAATCGCAGCTGCTGTCATGGCCCACCATGGGTAGGGAACAGAGGGAAATGCAGCGGTTAAAAGCAAGCAGAAGCCCACCGTCAGAACGGCACAGACCACCCAAGCGCCCCAGGGAAAGTGCAGCTTTTCCTGTGCCGTTTCGGTGACAATCCACTGGAGTCCGTTTTCATTTTTTCGCATGATGGGTTAAACCTCCAGTCGCTGCATGGCCTCGGAATAATTCTGCGGGGCAAAGGTGGTCGCACCGGGGTACTGTTCTTCGGTACAGAGGATGAAATGCACCCGTCCGTCCGTGAGCAGCTGTTCTTCCGGCGCTGTGCCGAAACAGAGAATTCGGCTGTAACCGTCAGTTTTGGGCAGGCGGCACTCAGCGCTGCCCCTGGTCTTTACCAGAGCCGGGATAGCCTGCAAAAGCTGGTTTTCCTCTGAAATGTCCTGGACCTGCAGATCGTCCCGGTCCGTCCAGCACAGGGTATAGGGTACACCGCTTTGCAGCAGTGCCATGCCTGCGGAGGACACGACCTCCGCCAGTGCGTCCATCTGCTGGGGGTTACCGCCGGGGCGCTTATCCCAGAATACCAAAAGGGAACGGCTCTCCGGCTGGCTGGCCTCTTTCAGAATCAGCTCATCTAACTTGGAGGACAGCTTCCAGTGAATTTGCCGGATGTCATCGCCGGGGCGATACTCCCGGAGCTGGTACACCTCGCTGCGGTCCTCACCCCGTCGATTGGAAGCGCCGTCGTCGGCATAGGCCGGTCGGGCGGTCATGTCCGCCTCCATTGGATACAGGTCCGGGAGGATGGTCAGACGGGCATCCGCTTTCACGAGGGCCTTCATGGGAAGCAGGCCCAGATAGTCCAGCAGGGTAAACCGGCTGATCTGCACATACACTCTGCCGCAGAAGCTGCTTTGCAGCAGGATGGTTTGGCTGCTTTCGCCCTTGGCTCCGATGCTGCCGGTCAGCGTCACTGTCTGATCTTCCTCAGTGAGATCATTGCGGATAGAGACCTGACAGCCATAGCGCATTACGGGCAGAAACGCTCCGTTGCGGATACGCACCCGACAGCTGACTGCCGTGCGTTTTGCCGCTGTGGCCGGGGTCAGAATGTCCGCCTGCAGGTGCCTGCGGACATAGAAATTGACCGCCCAGGAGGTCAGGGGCAGCAGGAGCAGCAAGCAGAGTCCGGCCAGCGCCCAGAAGGAGCCGCTTGTAAGAAGCAGCGCCGCCAACGCCAGCAGCAGGATCAGATAACACAGGGCGCTGCCTAAGATCGTTTTTCTCATTTGCTGGAAAATTCCCGGACATCCGGCTTCTGGACGGAGGTAAGTACATTTTGCAGGATCAGTGCCGCTGTATAGTCCTGGAGCCGCGCCTTGGAGTTGAGGATCAGACGGTGGACACACACATCCGGGAACACGGCGCACACATCGTCAGGGATCACATAGTCCCGGCCCTCTAAGTAGGCGTTGGCCTTGGCCGCACGGGTCACAGCCAAAGCGCCACGGGGACTGACACCCAGGGTCACATAGGCGTTGGAGCGGGTCAGATCCACCAGCTCTGCAATATAGTCATAAATTCGGTCTGCCACATGGATATTGCTGACCTCTGCAATGAGCTTTTCCAGCTCGGCAGGGGAAGTCACTGTCTGGCAGGCAGAGAGCGGGTCCACATGATGGCGATCCTTCAGCAGTGCCGCCGTGCTGGCCCGATTGGGATAGCCCATGCTCAGTTGGAGCATGAAACGGTCCAGCTGGGATGCGGGCAGCATCTGCGTACCCGCAGAACCCACCGGGTTTTCCGTTGCCAGCACGATAAAGGGCTTCGGCAGGGGCCGGGTCACGCCGTCCACGGTGACCTGCAACTCCTCCATAGCCTCCAGCAGAGCGGATTGGGTCTTGCTGGAGGTACGGTTGATCTCGTCCGCCAGCAGCAGATTGGTCATAATGGTTCCGAACTGATATTTCAGCTTGCCGTCTGCCTTATCGAATACGGAAAACCCGATAATATCCGATGGCAGGGTGTCGGAGGTGAACTGGACACGCTTGGAGTCCAGACCTAGCGTTTTGGAAAATGCCTTGGCCAGCGTCGTCTTGCCTACGCCGGGGACATCCTCCAGTAGCACATGGCCCTGTGCCAGGATGGCCAGCAGCACCTTGCGGACGATGTCCTCCTTGCCCAAAACGACCTTGTTGACCTCTGCCTGAATTTGATCTGTCAGCTTGTTCATGCCTTTTTCCTCTTTCTGCCGATAATGTAGATCGCACCGGCGGCGATTACGACTACCGCACCGATCACGGCGCAGATGATGATTCCATTTGTGCCGAATGCCTCACGGGGCGCTTGAGTGCCGTCAAAATGCAGCACCCACGGCTGCCCGGACCGCACACGCTGCACAGCCACTAAGGCCAGGACGGATTGGGCCGTTGCCAGGCCGTCGCCGGCCCCCTCCAGCACATGGCGGTAGGTGCCGTCCGCTTCCCGGAACTGGGAAAGCTCCGTCAGCAGGGTGTGTTCGCCCTTGACAAAACGGCTATCCGTCTCCGGGTCAATGCCCAGCGCACACAGGGCCAGGATGACCTGGTCGGTGCTTTCCGCGTTTTCATCGCCGTAGGCGATATACCCGCAGGTGTCCGTCAGCTGGCCGGAAAGATAGGAAAGTGCTGCGTCGATCTCGGTCTCCATCTGGTCCCGATAGGGAGCTAGGGCCTGCACCGCCATAGCGGTGATGTCCACATCCGATTTTCCGGGGATCAGGCCGAAGCCGCCGTCCGGCTCCTGAGCAACGGAAATGGCATTTACCATGTCCTCCCGGGAATACAGGGCGTCTGCCGGGACCTCTGTGTCCCCGGCATCCAAGGTCAGCAGCGCCCATATCCAGCCATTTAAGCCCTGAGCGCCCGGATCACGGGCATAGTTGTAAGTACCCTCTGCGATCAGGTCAATGGCCGAGCCGTCGGGCTTCGTGCCGAAGTTGGTGGGGTTGCCCCCCAGTGCCAGCACCGTTAAAGAAATCCGGTGGTATTCCGTGGCCTTGTTGCGGTCCAGGCATCCGTTTTTGGCGTATGCGTCCTCCACATGGGCCTTCAGTTCCGCCAAATAGTCGGAATAGCTCTCCCTTGTGCCGGACAGTGCCATAGCTATGGCCAGCCAATCGCAGGCGGAATCGCCTGCAGGAAACAGTTCCCGGTCTTTCAGCAATTCACCCTTCTTGCCGCCCAGAGCGGACATTCCCTCCGCACTCTGCGCGATCTGTTTTTCCAAAGAAGGCTGCGCTTCCGCAAAGACCACCGTTGGGAGCAGAAGCAGCACACAAAGAAGTGCCGCTAATATTCGTGTTGCTCTTTTCATGCAGTATCCTCCATCGTTCGTTTCAACGCCCTTCTACAAAGGAAAACTTTACCGTCCCCGTGTCCCGTTAGAGCGTTTCCCATCCTCCGCCGCATCAGCCGGTCCTATTCGGAAGTTGGCTCTGTGGGCGTAGGGTCACTGGGGTCTGAGGGACTTGGTTCGGTGGGGTCCGTAACGACCGGGTCGCTGGGTTCCGTGGGCGTCGGTTCCGTGGGGACCGGCTCCGTAGGGGCAGGCTCTATTGGCTCCGTTCCGCCGCCGGTGGCCGGGAGAATATCTGTTTTCTCCTCATGGCACTTGGAGCAGCGATAGTGGATGTAACCATCCTCTGTTTCAGTGGGTTCCAAACGGTCCGTCTCCACGAAGTCGTGGCCCAGGGCTTGGTAGCCGCCGTTGATCCACAGGCCGCAGTAGCTGCTCAGTGAACCGTAGCCGCCTCCGGTGGAATCGTAGCCGCCGATGTCCTTGCCGTAGGACAGAGTGAAGCGCACATAAATAGTAATGCCGTTGCGGACCTTGTAGCCACTCATGGCGGTACCCTCATACAGGGTGCCGTTGATGGAGTACATCCAGCCAGAGCCTTGGGTATAGTCAAACTCCCCGATGCTGTCCCGGTCATAGTTGTCATTGGTGGTGATGCCGTCCCGCAGGATCAGCTCCCAAAGATGCTCCGGGACATTGGCATGGTAGGCAATGTCGCCCCGGCTAATCCGGCGCAGATAGAAGTTCATAGTGGTGGACCCCTGGTAATCCGGCTCATAACCGCGCTCCTGCAGGAAGCGCAGCAGCACGGATGCCGCCGTTTCGCCCTCCACGATGTCCAGCGTACCGGTATCCAGAATGCCCAGGCCGATGGTGGTCGCATCCAGCACCACATCCACCGAGCCTGCCGGGTCGCCCTCACTGATCTGGTGATAGGTGACGGTGTAGACCTTCATGGTGGAGTTTCCGTTACCATCCCAGGCCAGCACCCGGACGATGTGGGTTTCTTCATCGCCCAACTGAGGGGGATCGAAATACAACTCGTAGGTGGGTTGAGAATCGCCGTAGCTCTTTTCCACGGTTTTGCCGTCCAGCGTGACCCGAATTTGATTGGAATAGATCACACCGGCTCCCAGCTCTGCGTTGGCACGGGCAATCACCGTCAAGGGGAAGGTTTGGGAGCTCATGTCCAGGCTGGCCCCGTCCAGATTGGTAACGATGGAGGGTGGATAGTCCCCCACCGTCGAGTGGGTATCGTCCGCAAGATTCGCGTAATAGCCCACCCGGTACTGAACAAGTCCCAGAAAGGTCTCCCCATCATAAAGAGACAGCACAAAGAGGTTATCTGCGTTGAAATCCAGCTGTGCCTCGTAGTCCTGGTTATTCTGAGAAGTAAGCAGCGATCCGTTTCCGGAATTGGTCTCATTTTTCAGCCGGACACGGATATGCAGATCGCCCTTACCCAGGGGATAGGCCACAAAGGTCAGCTTGCTGTCGGGCAGCTCTGCCTTGGTAAGCTGCTGGGTTTTCAGTGTCGTATAAATGCGGGGGGTATCATCCTCCTCACCGCCGCTGCCGTGGTCACCTCCGCTGCCGCCGTGGTCCCCGTCGTCTCCGCCGGTGCCATCACCATGGTCACCGGAATCCTCGGAGCCGCCTTTGTTATCGTCTGACTTGGAGCCGCCCTGGTCGCCCTTGCCGGGGTTATCCGTGGGGTCTGTGGGGCCCGATGGATCCGGCTTGGTGTCATCGGGTTTCTGCGTGTCATCCGGGTTCTGCGGCTCATCAGGTTTCTGCGGCTCATCCAGGTTCTGTGGCTCATCGGGCTTCTGCGGCTCTGATGGATCCTGGGCAGTATCCGTATTCTCTGTATTATCCTTGCCGGAGCTTTGTCCGCCGGTGCTGCCGGAGCCTTGCAGCGACTCTGCCCGGAGCCGATCCGGCTGAGTGCTGATGGGATTCTCCGGTCTTGTCCGGCCGGAGGAAAGAAGTGAGAGGCTGATCCCTGCCACCAGCACAATGACCAGCAAAATACTCACGGCGCTATATAGGCCGCTATGTTTTTTCATACGGGTATCCTCCAAATGCTTGTTTTGGATTCTTACCATCGTCTCCTAAAACAGGAGGCAATGGTAAAGCCCCAAAATATGGCGAATTGCCTCCCCTCCCAAAAGGGAGGGGAAGCTATGGATTCGCCTTGGTTTACTTAGAATTTTTGACGACCGCAACGGCGTCGGTGGAGTTGACGGCCTTGTCAAGGGTCACATCCGCGCGCAGGAACTTCCGCACAGAGACTTTCTCGAAGTCGGTGTACTTGCCGCTGTAGATGTCATAGGTGAGTTGCGCATCGTTGATGTCCACAACGCCTGTCTCGTTGACATCATAGCTCTGCTTCACTTCCTCGGCTGTGGCGCTGGCCTGGGTGATATTGGCCTCAGCCGTAGCCACAGTGAATGCCTCGCCCTTGTCCACGATCACCAGCCAGCTGTAAACATTCTCACCGTAAGCGGTAGTCTTATACATGACATTATCGCCGTAGGCAAAAGCCTTGCCCTCTTCGGGGGTGCCGGTCACGGTTACCAGGAACACGGTCTTGTTATCCATCTGCACATACTCGGAAACAGCTACCTTCATGGTCAGAGTGGATTTCTTCTCGATGGTGATGACCAGATCGCCGGTGACACTGGCGATAGTGTAGGTGTTGTCGGCTCCCTCGGTGATAGTCACATTCTTGCCGCCCATAGTGGCAGTGATGGTGTACTCAAAGTTCTTCTGCTTGGCCACGGTGAAGGTGTAGTTAGCCTTTTCCTGAACGGTGCTCTCGCCGGTAGCATCACCTGCGCCGGTACCTGCAAAGGTGACCTTGTAGGTTTCCGGCAACTTGGCCTGCTTGTTGCTGTTGATGACGATGTTGCCGGTCACATCCACACCGTGGATGGTGTAGGTGGTGGTGCCGTCGTCATTTACCTTGCGCTCAAAGCCGGTGTATGCCTTGCCGCCGATGGTCACAGCCATCTTGTAGACAAAGCCATCCGCAGGGGTCAGCTTGAAGGTGTAGTCGGTCTTATAGGTGGCCTTCTCATTACCGGTGGTATCCGCGCCCAGAGTGACGTTGAAGGTCTTGGGAGTCTTGGCACTGGAGACAGCCACATTGCCGTTGACATTGGGCACGGTGTAGATGCCATCCTCGTCCGGGCTAACTGTCGTTGCCTCGCCGCCGCCGACGGTGACGGTGACAGTATAGTCATAGTTGGGGTCCTTGGGAACGAAGGTCAGATTGCCGCCCGCTTTGATCACGGAGCCCTCCGCGTCGGTACGGGTGAAGTCATCCGGCAGAGACACGGTGTAGCCGCTGACGGTAATAACGGCGGTGTCATCCAAAATGGCAGCCGCAGGTGCGTCAGAGTCAATGGCGTTTGCATTGGTATCCACACACGCTTCCGTTACTTTCACATCAGATTTACCCTGGCCAGCTGCCTCAAAGCTCAGAGTCAGTGCATCGCCCAGCTCGGCGGCTTTGCCGTAACGCACGATTTGCACGGTGCCGTCGCCGGGGATCACGCGATAACCCTCGATGCTGGTGGCTTCCATGTTCAGCTTCAGAATGGTGGGGTCAAAAGAGAAGGTCATGTCGTAGGCGCTGTAGGTGGTCTTGCCGTCGTTGTTGCCGATGGTCACAGGGATCTCCACGATTTGGCCGGAGGCTACCTGCTTGTCCGCACCCATGGACACGGTGTAGCCCTTGGCTTCACTGGACTTCACTGTGACATCAATGATGTTGCCGGTTAATTTGACATCGTTGTCTTTAAGCGTATCATAGTCAGGCAGCGCTTCGGTTTTGACCTCAATGCGAGCGTTTTCTGCCGTGATGTTCTCCGTTGCCGTAAAGGTAACAGTGGCGATCTTGCCAGCGTTAAGGGTGACGGGGTCACCGGAAGGGCTTAATGCGGATACCCGGACAGCATTTTTGCCGAGGATATCAACATTATCTCCCACCATTCCAGCAGTAGAGCCTATGGACGTCGTGCATCCGGGTTCAAGCTCGCCGCTGGTCTTGACATAAGCATCCTTGTCAAAATAAATTGCCCACTCCCAGTTATTCAGGTTCGTAATGGTCTTGTCGATCGACAGTGTAAGCGTAATCGTATCACCCGGCTGAACCTCTGTCTTATCAACTGTTGTTGACATCGTCGGAACATCAGCAGCAAATACAGCAGGGATAAGGCTGATAATCATGGCGATTGTCAACAGAATGGAAAGAGTTCTTTTCATTTTGTGTTTAACCTCCTTATGGTATTTAGGATTCTGCGGGGAATTTACTCATTTTCCCGTTTGTATAACGATAGATCAACGCAGCATCTGTGGAGTTTACAGCACCATCGCCGTTAACATCTGCCGACAACTTCTGAGAATCTGTCAGTGTGTATCTTCCATTAACCGAGCGATAGACGATTGCTGCATCCGTGGAATTTATGATGCCATCTCCGTTCACATCCCCATATGTCACATCCGGCTTCGTGTCTGCCTTTGCATACTCAAAGGTGAACAGCGCGACGGGCGCGGAGTTCTTGTCAGCGGGGGCACTCAGCGTGATCGCCTTGCCGCTGCCGTCCGCGTTGCGGACATACCCCGTCACGGGCATGACCACGGTCTGCGTACCGTCCGTGTTGCGGGTATAGCTGTTCTCCAGCGTGATGGGCTTGAGGGTATAGCCGCTTGCCTGCGCCGCAGCACGGTTCACGGCCAGCCGCAGGGAGTCCTCCCGCAGGGCCATGGCCCCGCTTGCCTGCGCCGCCGCACGGTTCACGGCAGTCGCCGCGAACTCCACCTCATAGGCGTAGACCGTGGCGCCGTCGTGGCAGATGTCCACGTCCTTGTTGTAGGTCACGGTCACCGTTTCCGCGCCTTCGGGCACGGTCACATGGTACTTGGGCACTTCCTTATAGGTCGTCTGGCCGTCCGCGCCGGTCAGCGTGGTGATGCCCTCGTAGCTGGTATTCTTTGCTGCCAGCTTTTCATCATTCACGGCAGCGTCCTGGAAGGGGCGCTCCAGCTCGGCGTCCGCCGCCACGTTCAGGATGGCTGTGGCCGGTGCGATCTTGGCATAGTTCGTGCCGCCGCTGTCGTCCTTGGGGATCGTCCGGTTGGGGTCCATGCCCACGAGGTAGTAGGTGCCCTCCTCTGTGGGGGCGGTGAAGGAGAAGGTGCTCTTTCCGTCATCCGCTTTCTTGTACTGATTGACTTCCTCCCACTTGTCGTTATACAGGAACACATCCAGGTTTGAGAAGGGATAGAAGTCGCTGCCCTCAAAGGTCGTGCCGTAAGCCTGCGTGTTCACCGTCAGCTCCATACCGGGGCGGGCGTTGTACGCGTCCTTGTCAAAGCAGGTAAACGCGCCGCCGCTGGACCAGAAGCTCCAGTTGGTGAACATGGCCACATCCCACGTATCGCCGTCCGACAGCACGATGTAGTCGGAGGTGGAGCCCCAGCCGGGGCTCATGTAGGGAAAGCAGTGGTTGCGGTAGTACATCAGGTTCTCATCATGACCCCAGAAGTTGGCCATATACAGGCTGGTGGGCGAGCCGGTGATAGTCAGAGCGGCAAAGCTGTCTGCCGTATAGGCCGGTGTTTCATCCATGTAAGAAACATCTTCACCCAGCTTAAAGCTCGCCAGCGCGTCACGAGGATAGGCACCCTTGCAGCATTGCTCCTCCGGCAGGCCGATGAAGTAGCGCTCCAACAGATAGAGATACAGGTGCAGGCCGGTGGGCCGCTCCACGATGTTCTCGTCGATGTATTTGCCTTCTCCGTTTTCCGTGTGATAGCGGTAGTATTCGCTCAAGTTGTACCGGCCCAAGTCAAAGTAGGGGACGGTGATGGCCTTGTGGCACAGCACCGTGCCGTCGCGGCCTCGGATGGGCACGCCGTCGTTGGAGATGGTCACATACACCGTGACTTCCTTGGCGGGGGTCTCATCGTAGTTATACTGTGCGTCCAATCCGTGGGGAGCTTTCGTGACCGTGATGGTAAAGGTCGCTGTAAGCTCTTTGCCGTCCGAGCAGGTCGCCTTGACCTTCGGCTCATAGGTGCCGGGGTCTTTCTCTGATACATAGAGTGAGCCGTCCTTGACCTTGGTTTGGGCGCTGAACTGCGCTGCGTTGGTCAGCGTGTAGGTCAGCGTATGGCCGTCTGTATCTTCAAAGACATCTGTCAGCTTGATCTCCAGCAGGCTGCCGGCCACAACCTCACCGGTGGTGACGGCATCCGCCTTCACGGAAACGCAGGAATCCGCAGCCAGCGCCGGTATGACGCCGAATACGCCTGCCGACAGAGCCAAAGTCAGTGCCAGCAGCAGAGATAGTATGCGTTTTCTCATATTTGTTTACCTCATTTATGCGTAGGTTACATCCAGCGCGCGTAGAGCGTCATGTTGCTGCGCACCGGGTCTTTCTGTGTATCCCAGGGCTTGGTGAGCGCCTGATCTGCATACCAGCCGCCGAACACTGCGCCGGGCTTCGTGGGCGTCATAACTTCGCCAATGACGCTGTCCCGCTTCACGGAAACGGCCTCCAGCTCTGTGCCGCCGCTGGTCTCAAAGCGGACCTTCTTCTTGCCCAGCAGAGCCAGCAGAATCAGCAGCAGGGCCAGCAGGCCCGCACCGCCGATGATCCACCAGGTGGCGCTTCCTGCGGCGGCACCCTCGGCCCAGTTGGCGTAGAGGGTCATGTTGCCCTTAACGGTGTCCTTGAGGAAGTCCCACTTTTGGGTGCGGTCCAGGTCTCTGTACCACCCCTCCAGGTGGTAGCCCTCCCGGATGGGGTCCTCGGGCTTTTTCACCTTTTCACCGTACTGGACGGTCTGGGAGGGGACCTCCGTGCCGCCGTTGCTTTCAAAGGTAACGGTGCAGTCCGTGGTGACGATGACGGACACGCTATTATCCTTCACGGTGTATCCGGCCATGCCGTCCTGGGTGGAAACCAGGGTGTTGGTGGGGATAAGCTGCGATACGCCCGCCGTGCCGATGACCTTCATCTGAAAGCTGCCGACTACCACCTCCGGCTCCCAAGCCTCGCCGCCCTTAAAGGACACGAAGTTCAGATAGAAGGCCCGCCCGCCGGTGCGGCGGCCTAAATCGCTCCAGCGGATGCCGGGGGCGGTCATGACGCTGCCGTCCACCAGCTGGAGGAAGGTGTCGTCGTACTCGATTTCCGTCTGCATACCGTACATATCGGCGCTTTCCTGGGCGTCGGTGCGCTTGAGCACCAGGGTCACGGTGATGGTCTCGCCAGTGGTGGCCCGCACCTCGTATGCACCGCCTACGGACAGGTCAAAATTGTAGCTGCGGCTCTCGTCCGTTTTGCCGCCTGTCTGCGAGGCAAAGGCTGCGGTGGGCAGCAGACACAGCAGCAGACACAGGGCTGCCAATAGTGTAAAAATGCGTTTTCTCATGCTGATCTCCTTCTCTCTCCGACCGGTTGGGCCGTTTTTTGCCCGGCCTGGCCGGTGCGAAGCCCCCAAAGGGGGATAGCCTCCCCTCCCGCCGGGGAAGGGAGGCTGGCAGGACCTTAGTTAAACTGATTCGCGATGGCCACAGCGTCGGTGTGATCCACCACCTTAGTGGCGTTTACATCGGCCCGCAGGAACTTCTCCACGGAAACCTTGGTGAAGTCACGGTATGTGCCGTTATACATATCGTAGACCAGCTGCGCATCGTTGACATCCACCTTCCCGGTCATGTTCACATCGAAGCCCGGGGTGATGGTGACCACATTGTCTGCGGCAGAGATGGCGACCTTGGCGGCGGCCTCCTCCTGGGTCAGAGTTTGAACCTTGTCCACGATCACCAGCCATGCATACCGGTCCGTGCCGTAGCCCTCGACCTTATACATGGTGCTGCCGTCATAGGTGAAGGCTTTGCCTCCCTCGGGGGTGCCCTTGACCGTTATGAGCATCATGGTCTTGTCATTCAGCTCCAGATATTTGGACACGGTCACTTCCTCCGCGCTGTGGGAGACCTTTTCCACCTTCACGACCAGGTTCCAGCTGTGGGCGTATCCATACAGATAGTCGTTATAATTCACGGCCTCGACCACATATTTCCCATTGCCAAGGCTGCGCACGGTGGCGGACCTCTTAGAAGCTGTGGGAGTGGCGAGGGGCTGATAGTAAGCCGTGACGGTGTAGTCGCAGCTCTCGCGCTGGTTCAGCGTGAAGTAGTAGGGCATATTCTTGCCCATAGAGCTTGCATTCCCGGAGGCTGCGTCCTCAACGCCGTTGCCGGTGAACACGACCGGAATACCAGATTCTGTGTTGGCGGAGATCGATATTCTCACACCTCCAACGATTTCTTTTCCAGGGATCGTGTAGGTGAGGGTGCCATCGTCATTGGCAGTGGGGACCGCTATGACTGTATGGACAAAGGGATCCCCGTTGTCTACCTCGTAAATTACAAGGTAGGAGTAGCCGGCCCTCGGGGTGACGACGAAGGAGTAGTCATTCAGATAGGTGACTGTCTCCGGGCCCTTGGTCACATCCTTCTCCAACTCTGTGTCGTTGTAAATGATATATTTCACATCGTACTGCTTGGGGGTCTTGCCGATGTAGGTGACCTCCACATTGCCGGAGATATTCTCGATGGTGTAGGTGTCATTTGCGCCGAAGGTCAAGCCCTCGGTGACGGTGTCGCCCATCTTCACGGTGAAGGTGTAGGTATAGTGGCTGTCCACGGGCTTGAAGGTGAAGCTGCCGCCGTTGGGGACCAGGCGGGTCTCGTCAGAGGTGAACGCATCCGGCAGGGTCACGGTGAAGTTATTGGCGTTGACCACGGTGTCGGCGTCGGAAATGGCGGCATCCGGGGCGTCGAAGTTGATGGAGTTGGCGTCGATGTCAAACTTGGCGGCGTTCAGCTTCACGGTGCTGGAGGCGGCCTTTTTGGCGGTGAAGTCCAGAGCCAGAGCCTCGCCCAAAGCCTGAGTAGCGCCGTAGCGGCGGACCCGAACGCTACCGTTGTTGTCCTCCACCGTCAGGTTGGCGGCGTCATCGGTCTTGGTGTTCAGGGTCAAGGCTGCCGGGTCGTAGGTAAAGGTCATGTCATAGGCGTTGAAGCCGGTGATGCCCTTTTCCCCGGAGGCGACGGTCACAGGGATACGCACTTGCTGGCCCGCAGCAACCTGCTGGTCAGCACCCATGGAAACAGTATAGCCGGTAGCTGTGGGGATAGGGCCAGCCCCATCAGGTGTAATAGTCACCTTAATCGGGTCGCTCTCGCCATGGTTAAACGCACCATCTTTGACATAAAGTGTTTCTTCATCCACCTCAATGCTTGAACGCGATATTCCTGTCGTACCGTTGAAAAAAAATGCCGTTTGGGCACCACTAATATTATCTAAAGAAGCAAAGGTAACGGAACAGATTTTACCCGCAACAATAGTTTCTTCATTGTCAATATTGTACTGTCTTATTCTAACAAGGGCTTGACTGTCGGCTCCATATGCGCCATTTTGAGTGGGGTTATCAAACCAAACGCTACCATCTATATCCATACTTACGAATTGAAAGAGAGTAGCATCATACCTTAGAACAATATCAAGCGCTGTCATGTAATCCAAATCATGCGCAAGTGTATATGTTATAGTGAGTTTTTCTCCAGGTTTCACATTTGTCTTGTCGGCTGTGGATACAACAATAGGGCTGTCGCCCTCCGCCGCAAAAGCCGTTGTAACAAGGCTCAGCACCATGACCATCGCCAGCAGAAATGCTGTGATCTTCTTTACAACTTTCATAGATCGTCGTTTCGCGCTCCGCCGCGGCGGCGGGCGCGCTTCCTCCTTCTTTTTTTGTTTTATCTATCTCAAACGCCGTGGGCGTGTCAAAAGGATCAGAGCGGCCCCGCCGCCGGTATCGAGCCGATGGGTATGCGATAAGAGAGGAGGCGGGAGGGGCGGCTTTTCCCCTCCCACCCTTATGGAAAGCTGACAGTCTCCGTTCAGACTGTCTCGGCTTGACAAGGGTTGGTGTCTTTTTCGGCGGCGGCTTTCTCGGCCTCGGCTGCCTCCCGCTGGGCGCGGCGCTTCACGGCCTTCTCGTGGGCAAGCTGGCCCTGCCGCAGATTCTTCTCGATCTGCTTCTGGCGCTTCTTCTCCTTACGCTCCGCCAAAAACAGCGGCTCCTGTATCGCCCGCTCCTTGCGGTAGCGGGCCGTGCCGTTCAGCTTTGCCTTCGTCCGCGTAGGCGGCAGACAGGCCGCCCGCAGGGCTACGTCCCAGCTTCCGAAGCGTTCCTCGATGAATGTGCCGCCGTCCACCTCGCAGGGGGCGGGACTGTGGCGCAGGGTGCGGGCACACCGGGCCAGATACAGCGCCAGCTCCCGCAGGGGCGTGCCCGCGTGCTTTTCGGCAAAGGCCGCGTCCCGCGCCGCCAGCGCGTCCTTGGTGCGCTGGGCGATCTTCTGTTCGC
>ERZ827101.1166-NODE-1166-length-34618-cov-2.904233_pt1 | contig 34618 bp, 20 predicted proteins | sample MGYA00519869_ERZ827101 | MGnify/ENA primary metagenome ERZ827101 (study PRJEB31778, sample SAMEA3449256) | human gut metagenome | biome: human gut; feature: human-associated habitat; material: faeces | place: United Kingdom | collected 2010/2012 ...
AAAAGGCGTTGCGCTCCCCCTCTCTTAGGGCGAGGGCGTCCTCGATCTCCTTATACGCCACCGGATCGAGAATGCGCAGGGAGATGTCCTCCAGCTCCTCCTTGACCGCCCGGATGCCCAGCCGATGAGCCAAGGGGGCGTAAATATCCATCGTCTCCTTGGCCTTGTCCCGCCGCTTCTGCGGCGGCCAGGCGTCGCTGGTGCGCATATTGTGCAGCCGGTCGGCTATCTTGATGAGGATGACGCGGATATCCTGGGACATGGCCAGCAGCATCTTGCGGACATTCTCCGCCTGCTGCTCCTCCCGCGAGGAAAAGGGGATCTTTTCGATCTTGGTCACGCCGTCCACCAGGGTGGCCACCTCGGCGCCGAAATGCTTCTGCACATCGGCGAGCTCCATCGGGGTGTCTTCCACCACGTCATGGAGAATGGCGGCCTCGATGGTCTCGCTGTCCATGCCCAGCTCCACCAGGATGCAGGCCACTTTGAGCGGATGGCAGACATACGCCTCCCCGGAGGAACGGCGCTGCCCCTCGTGCGCCTTGCAGGCGGCCGTAATGGCCCGGTCTACGGCGTCGAGATCGTACGGCTTTTCACTTTTGATAATCAGCTTTTTCAGTTCGCTGATGACGTCGGCTGTTTGCAGCATGTGTTTCCTCCTACGCGGTCTCCGCCCTGTGCAGGGAGCCTAGATATTGCATCAGCGGGGTGGCGGCCAGATCCGTCTTGCCCGCGGCGGGCAGGAGCCCGATCTTCAGGATCTCCCCCTGGTCGTCCATCCGGATGAGCCCCGCCTGCCGCAATGTCTCGAGGATCAGGAGCAGGCCGGTATATGTAAGGGATTCGTCCCGTATCGTGTGAAAAAGCTGCTCGATGGTGCCGCTATACCCTTTTTGCCCCGCCAGGAACCGGTAAACCCGTCCCGCCTGATCCCTGGTCGGCACCGGCAGAGGGGCGGCCAGTTCTCCACGGAAAGCCGCTTCCGCCTCCCGCAGGGCGGCGAGCAGGTCGTCCTGCCTGGTCGAGGCATAACGGATGTCTTTGACAAAGGCAGAGACGCTGACATTCCCCTGGTACTCGTTGCGGTCCAGGGATACCGCCAGATTGACCTCATCCCCCGGTGAAAAATGGAAATCCTGCGGCGGGGTACCGAATTTCATGGCGGTGAGGACCGTGCCGTCCCGGGAAAGCCGCAGACGCAGATGCTTGCCGCCCCCCACCGGCGTCACCGACTCCAGCCTCATGCCAAAGAGGCCGAACAGCGGCGCGGGATTGCCGGAGCCGTAAGGTTCCATGGCCCCGAGCACCTCCAGCAGCGGCAGGCCGACTTGCCCCGGCCGCAGCTTGCAGTCGAGACGCAGCTCCGGCGCCGGCATCTCCGGGCAGGCCTCGGCGGCGTAGGCATTGACCGCCTGCCGGAACTCCTCGATACGGGCAAAATCGAGTGTGACACCCGCGGCAAGCTCGTGCCCGCCGAAGCCGAGAAGGCAGTCCCGGCAGGCGGACAAAGCGCCAAACAGGGAAAACCCTTTCAGGCTGCGTCCGGACCCCTTGGCCAGGCCGTCCGCAATGGACAGCACGATGCTCGGCCGCCCATACCGTTCGGTCAGCCTGGCCGCGATGATACCGACCACGCCCGGATGCCAGCCTTCCCCCGCCACCACCAGCACCCGGTCGTGCAGCCGCTCCGGATAGCGGGACAACCCATCCAGTACCTCGGCGAGGATCGCCGCCTCGGTTTCCTGACGGCGGGCATTGAGGCTCTGGATATCGTGGGCAAGGAGCTCGGCTTCCTCCTCCCGTTCACTCAGGAGCAGCTCCGCTGCTTTGTCCGGCGAGCCCATTCGCCCCGCCGCGTTGATGCGGGGCGCCAGGGTAAATACGGCCGACGTGGAGGTCTGAGGCTTACCGGCCATCCCCGCGACCTCGGCGAGCTTCCGGAGCCCCAGGCGTCCGCCCTCGCCCAGCATCCGCAGGCCCCGCCGCACCAGCGCGCGGTTTTCTCCCCGCAGGGGCATCACATCCGCGAGCGTCCCCAGGGCCACCAGATCGGCATACCGCTCAAGAACGCTCTCCACATCCCCTTCCAGGGCGCAGACCAATTGGAACGCGACGCCCACGCCGGCGTAATCCTTAAATTCGCTCGGGCAGTCGGCCCGATGGGGATCCACGACCGCGGCGGCTTCCGGAAGGGTTTCCTGCGGCTGGTGGTGGTCGGTGACCACCACGTCGATCCCCTTTTCCCGGGCATAGGCGATCTCCTCCACAGCGGAAATGCCGTTGTCTACCGTCACAATGAGCTTCACGCCCGCCTCGGCGATCTGATCCACCGAGGATTTATGCAGGCCGTAACCCTCCCCCTCCCGTTCGGGAAGCATATACAGGACGTCGGCTCCCTGTTCCCGCAGATACGCGTACAGCAGGACGGTGGAGGTGACGCCGTCGGCGTCGTAATCCCCGTATACCATGATCCGCTCCCCCTGATCGAGGGCGCGGCGGACCCGGGCGGCCGCTTTGTCCATATCCGCGAACGCCAGCGGATCGGCCGTCACGTCCCATCCGGAAAGGAATTCCAGGGCCTCTTCCACATCCGTCATGCCGCGCAGGGAGAGCATCAGCGCGAGAAAGGGTTCCAGCCCCGCCTCCTCGGCCAGCGAGGCGGCGGCTTCCTTGTCCAGCCCCGGCAAAATCCAGCGTCGAAAATTCATATCCGATGCTCTTCCTTTCGTCAGAATCGTCGAAAAAGGACCTCTAATATGGTATTGTAACATTTTTTCAGCGTTTATTCAATCCAAATTCGATAACCGGTCCCCGATCCGCCTCCATTTGCCCCAACAGAAAACAAGCGGGGAAAAGTCAGCCGACTCTTCCCCGCTTGTTTTTGTATACCCGCCGTTCCCGGCATCCCGGTCAGACAGCGGCGTAAGCCACGATGATCCCTCCGTCGTTGGCATAGACGGTGGAGACGCCGCCGGTGGGGACGATGATGACCCGGCCGACCGCCGGGCAGCTTTCCAGGATCCCTCCGCGGAGCAGTCCCGCCCGTTCCGGGCAGTTGCAGTAAGCCATAGTCAGGGTCAGGGAACGGGGCGCCGCGCCGGCGGTCTCCTGCGCGATCAGGCTGGTGAGCTTCATAAGCGCCTGCTTCATCCCCCGGGCTTTGGCGGCCATCCGGATCTCGCCGTGGCCGTCATCGCTCATGATGGGGCATAGGGACAGCACCGAAGCCACGATGCCCGATACTTTGTTCAGCCGTCCGTTTTTGACCAGGTTCCCCAGATCCTCAAGGACGAACAGCGTCCGCATGGATTCCATAAAACGGGTGGATTTTTCCACCACGGTGTCGAAATCCTCCCCCGCGTCGATGAGTTCCTTGAGATACAGCGCCAATCGGAGCTCTCCGGCCGAGGCGCTCTCGGAATCGAGGATGTGGATCTGTTTACCGGGCGATTCCTCGAGCACCATGTCCCGCGCTACCCGGGCGGAGTTATAGGACCCGCTGAGCTTGCCCGACAGGGTCACAACGATGCAGGCGTCGCACCGCCGCATCTGCTCGGCGTATTCCTCCACCGACGGGCAGGCCGAGCCCGCCGCCTGTTTGGAGGCTTTCATTTCCCGGAGCAGCTTTCTGGTGTCGAGGGCCGGCGTGTCCGTGTACTGCGGGCCGTCGGCGACCTGCACCTTCAGCGGGGCGAAAAGCATCCCGATCCGGTTCCGGAGCTCAGGGGTGGTGTCGCAGCAGCTGTCTACAATGATCTGAATGCCCATGTCGTCCTCCAAAAAGTATCATCTTGTTTTCAACACAAGGTTATCATTTTTTAGCCGCCATGTCAAGGAGGTTCAAAAACTGTTTACAAAGAACCCCATACTTGTTCATATCTCCCTTTAGGATGCCCGGTTTTCTGAGTTGTATAACGAAAAATCCGACGCGGACTGCCGGCCTCAGAGTTCAGGAGCGGATGGCCGCCCTGCACGGCAAAGATTTATACAGAGAACGTTTCCTCCATGTCTCACGTCGCTTCCTTCGGTGATTTTCGACTTTTTTGAACAATTCCCGCCTCATGTATGGTATAATAGGGCTGTCGGCCGGTGGCCCAGATACAAAAAGGCCCGAAAGGATGATCGGAATGCAGCGTCGGGACGGATTTACATTGGTGGAACTGCTGGTTACCCTCGCAATCCTCGCCATCCTGGTCGCAATCGCGGTGCCGGTCTGTCTCGGCATGATGGAATCCGCCCACCGCGCCTCCTGCGCCGCCTGTCTGCGCGACGCGGACAAGCTCTATCTGATTAAACGCGTCGTCACGGGCGGCGGAGACGAAAGGCAGGCAGAGATGATGGGGGAGGTGCTCGTCGAGGCTTACCACGCCGTGGAAGAGGGCGGGACGTATGCCGGCGTCTGTCCCAGCGGCGGCGAGTATGTCGTGACCGTCGAGGATTCCATGGCCAAGGTCACCTGTACCAAGCACGATGCCACCAGCACCGAGCAGCGGGACCCCTACACGCCGTTCGAGTACATCCAAATGTTCTTCGACATCGAAACCATCGAGCTGAGGAACGCCTCCGGCGACGTGGTCAGCACCGGCACCATTCTGGATTATCTGAAATGGAAATCACAAAACGCCCCGAACGGGACCACCGTCAGCCTGGATTCCGAGGCCACCCATCTGGGAGACAAGGGGATCGCTAAACAAATCGAGGCCTATCTCCAAAAGGCCTATCCCAAAATCGATTTCGATACCAACAGCTGGCGGGTTTTCTACAAAAAGGGGAATCCGGGGGAATACACCATTTCCTGGAGCGGAGAGGATATTTCTACCAAGCAGAACGGCGATTCGGTCAGCGTAATCCGCTACGACGCGGTACAGAAGCGGTATACCGCTTCTGAGACGGCCAAGGTATCCGAGAAAATCGAAGAAGGAAAACGGATCAAATACCTCGACCTCTCCGGCGTGTCCGACTGGGTTGAGGTGGATCCGGACGAAGCGGCCTCGTAAGCAGGACAACACCAAGACGGGGGACCCAAATGGTTCCCCCGTCTTTCTCATGCGGCCGTGTCTCAGCCCGCTTCCTCGGTATTTTCAAACTGGGAGTTGTAGAGCTGGGCGTAGAAGCCGCCTTTGGCGAGGAGCTCCTCGTGGCTGCCCTGCTCGACGATATCGCCGTCCCGCATCACCAGGATGCTGTCCGCGTCCCGGATGGTGGAGAGACGGTGGGCGATGATGAAGCTGGTCCGGCCCCGCATCAGGTTATCCATCGCCTTCTGGATCCGTACCTCGGTGCGGGTATCGACCGAGCTGGTCGCCTCGTCGAGAATCAGGATTTTGGGATCGGCCAGGATGGCCCTCGCGATGGTCAGGAGCTGCTTCTGTCCCTGGGAGACGTTGCTGGCCTCCTCATTGAGCTCCATGTCATAGCCGTTTGCCAGCGTCTGGACAAAGTGGTGCACGTGAGCGGCCTTGGCGGCGGCCACGACCTCTTCATCGGTGGCGTCCAGCCGTCCATATCGGATATTCTCCCGGATGGTGCCGTTGAACAGCCAAGTATCCTGGAGCACCATGCCGAACATCTGCCTGAGCTCGCTGCGGTTGAAGTCCCGGATGTCATGCCCATCCACCAGGATGGCGCCTGCGTTCACGTCATAAAACCGCATGAGCAGCTTGATCATGGTGGTCTTGCCCGCGCCGGTGGAGCCGACAAAGGCGATTTTCTGCCCGGGCTTCACGTGGGCGGTGAAATCGTGGATGATGATTTTATCCGGGTTGTAGCCGAAGCTGACATGCTCGAAATCCACCCGGCCTTCCAGGCCGTCGATCGATACGGGATGCTCCACCGTAATGTCCTCCTCGGACTCCTCCAGGAATTCGAACACCCGCTCGGACGCGGCCGCCGTGGACTGGAGCATGTTGGCCACCTGAGCCACCTGGGCAAAGGGCTGGGTGAACATGCGGACATACTGGACGAAGGAGACGATGGCCTCCACGCCGATCCGGCCCCGGATGACCAGCCAACCGCCCAGCACCGACACCACGACATAACCGAGGTTGCCGATGAACTGCATCATGGGCTGCATCATACCCGAGAGGAACTGGGATTTCCAAGCCGATTTGTACAGGGTCTCGTTGGTTTCATCGAACCGCTCGACCGTTTTGTCCTCATGGTTGAACGCCTGAACGATGTTGTGCCCGCCGTAGACCTCCTCCACCTGGCCGTTGATGTGCCCCAGGTATTCCTGCTGGGATTTGAAAAACTTCTGAGAACGCTTGACGATGAAGCTTATGCACAGCATCGATATGGGCAGGATGCACAGCGCCGCCAGGGTCAGCTCCCAGCTGATGGTCAGCATCATCACCAGCACGCCGACCACCTGGGTGACGGAGGTGATGAGCTGGGTGATGCTTTGGTTGAGGCTCTGGCTGAGGGTATCCACGTCGTTGGTCACGCGGGAGAGCACCTCGCCGTGGGTCTTGGTATCAAAGTATTTCATAGGCAGGCGGTTGATTTTCCGGGAGATCTCCCGCCGCAGGTTATACGACACTTTTTGGGACACGCCGGTCATCAGAAAGCCCTGCACGACCGTCAGCCCCGAGCTGAGCAGGTACATGCCCAGCAGGATCAGCAGGATGCGGCCCACGTACACGAAGTCGATGCCGCCGCCGGGAACCCCAGACACCATCTCCACGACACCGTCGACAATGGCCTCGTTGGCGTACATGAGCACCTTGGGCCCGTAAATGTTCAGCAGCACGCCGCCCACGGCGAAGACCAGCACCAGGATGATCGACACCTTGTAGCGTGAGATATACCGGAGGAGCTTTTTCATGGTGCCGCCGAAGTCCTTGGCCTTTTCGCCGCCGAAGCGGCCGGGGCCGTGGCCCATGCCGCCCGGACGGGCGGGGGGACGTTTTTCGTCGCTCATTGTGCCAATTCCTCCTTTGACAACTGGGATTCGGCAATCTGCCGGTATTCCTCACAGGACGCCATCAGTTCCTTGTGGGTGCCCCTGCCCACGATCTTCCCCTCGTCTAGAACGAGAATCTGGTCCGCGTGCAGGATGGTGCTGATCCGCTGGGCCACGATGAGGACCGTGCTGTTCCGGGTCTGATCCCGGAGCGCGCGGCGCAGGGCCACGTCGGTCTTGTAGTCGAGGGCGGAAAAGCTGTCGTCGAAAATATAGACATCGGGATGGATAGCGATGGCGCGGGCGATGGACAACCGCTGCTTCTGGCCGCCCGAGACGTTGGTGCCCCCCTGGGAGATCTCGGAGCCATAGGTATCCGGCTTCCGGGAGATAAAATCCTCCGCCTGGGCGATCCGCGCCGCCTGCATCATATCCTCATTTGTCACGGCGTCGCCGCCGTATTTCAGATTGCTTTCGATCGTCCCCGAGAAAAGCATGCCTTTCTGCGGCACATAGCCGATCCGGGCGCGCAGGTCGTGGAGGGGAACCTGCCGGACATCCGCGCCGCTGACCAGGATGCTTCCCTCGGACACGTCGTAGAACCGGGGGATCAGGTTAATCAGGGTGGATTTGCCGCTGCCGGTGGAACCGATGAAGGCCGTGGTCTCGCCCGGCTTGGCGGTGAAGCTGATGCCGGTGAGCACGTTTTCGTCGGCGCCCGGATAACGGAAGCTGACATCCCGGAACTCCACCACGCCCTTCCTGGCTTCATCGAAGGAGGCGGGAACCTCCGGATCCCGGATGACCGCCTCGGTCTGGATGACCTCCTCGATCCGCCTGGCCGACACCGCCGCCCGGGGCCACATGATCGACATCATGCAGATCATGAGGAAGGCCATGACGATTTGCATCGTATACTGGATAAACGCCATCATGTCGCCGACCTGCATAGTGCCGTTCTGGATGCCATGGCCGCCGTTCCAGACGATCAAGAGGGTAATGCCGTTCATTACCAGCATCATCACCGGCATCATGCAGCTCATGACGCGGTTGACAAACAGATTGGTGCGGGTCAGGTTGCGGTTGGCCTTGTCGAACCGCTCCTCCTCGTACTTTTCGGTGCTGAAGGCCCGGATAACCGGCAGGCCGGTCAGGATTTCACGGGTGACCAGGTTGAGCTTATCGACCAGCTTCTGCATGAGATTGAATTTCGGCATGGCCACCACAAACAGCACCAAGACGATCGCGATGATCGCCAGCACCGCCACCCCGATGATCCAGGCCATTGACGCATTGGTGCTCATCACCTTGAACACCCCGCCCACGCCCATGATGGGGGCGTAGAACACGATCCGCAGCAGCATGACGAAGAGCATTTGGATCTGCTGGATGTCGTTGGTGCTCCGGGTGATGAGGGAGGCGGTGGAGAAGTGGTCGAACTCGGTATGGGAAAAGCCCACGACCTTGCGGAACACCCGTCCCCGCAGCTCCCGGCCGAGGGCGGCCGCCACCCGGGCCGCCAAAAAGCTGACGAGGATGGTCACCGCCATGCTCAGCAGCGCAATTCCGAGCATTTTGGCGCCGGAAAGCAGCACATATCCGTTCTGGATCCCGTCGACGTCGATCCCCTCCGCCCGGTATTCCTCCTTCAGGTAGGCGGCGGCGCGGGAGTCGAGGACCGAATCGGGCAGGACGGCCATCTTGTCCCTGATGGCATCCACCATCGAAAGCCGCCCTTCCTCGGGCATCCCCGCGAACAACGCCAACATATCCTGGCCGCTCTCGAGCAGCCCGTCCGGCATGTCTGCGGCGAACATCCCGAGCATCTCCTCCGACGCGCCGCCCCCGCCGGAAAATCCCGACACGATCAGCATCGGCATTTTGAAAATCCCATCGAGGATTTCCCGCTCGTCCTCTGTGACCTTGCCGAGCTCATAGATGGGCTGGGTTTCGATCGCGGGAATCTGGCGCCGCAGCTTGTCGTAGACGGTATCGGAAAGGCTGTCCTTGTCCAGCAGGGTATACGACGCCTCCACCCGTTGCCGGTCCTCCCCGCCGATGAACAAAAAGAGCTTTTCCATTTCGCTCTGGCGGATATAGGTCGGCACCGCGTCCTCGATCCCGCCCTTCTGGATGCCGATGTCGACGATTTTGGCCGTATAATCGGGCAGGGACAGGTCGCACATGGCCTGCACCACCAGCAGAAGCACAATGAGCAGGATGGGCAGGATGGATGTCTTCAGGTATTTGACCAATTTGAGCATCGAATCACTCCTTTCACGCCGGCCGGCAGGGCGGCATCACGTCGCCGTCGCAGACCGCCGTCAGGTTTTCTTTGATTTGCCGCAGAAAGCGCTTGAGCAGGAGCACTTCCTCCCGGGTAAAGTCGCTGAGGCTTTCCCGGTCGATGGTCTCGATCATGCGCTGTACGTCGCGGTGGACCTCACGGCCCTTTTCGGTCAGATAGACACGTGTGACCCTCTGGTCCCTCTCATCCTGGCGCCGGCAGATCAGATCGGCCTTCTCCATGCGCTGCAGCATGACGGCCACTGTGGGCGGGCGCACATGGAGGCGGCGGCTCAGCTCGATCTGGCTGAGTCCCCCGCTCTGGCTGAGCTCCAAAAGGACCGGCACCTGTCCCGGATGGAGGCTTTTGTCTTCCAGCATCGCGTAATTGCGCAAAAAATACAGACGCATCGCCTGGGAGAGCAGCATCTGGAGCGTTTCTTCCTCTCTAGGCTCCGTCCGCTCCGGCATGACCCAACACCTCATTTCATTAGTTGGCTAATGGTTATGTACCGATATTTTATGCAAAATGCTCCAGATAATCAAGATGTCCAGGGCTTATTTAACAAAGCTTTCACATTTATTGATTAGCCATCTAATAAAAAAGCCAGAGATTCCCCACCAAGTGAAGAAATCTCTGGCAGCTTTATACAAACCTGAAAGAACTTTGCAGGATCCTTAGCAAGGGGCGAGATCCGCTTCCAGCACTTCCGCCATCGTGGGGATGGAGGGGGCAGCGCCCTGGCGGGATACCGCGAGGGAGGACGCGACCGACGCGATGCGGAGCGCCTCCTCCGGTTCCATCCCCGCCGTCGCGGCGGTCAGGAAAAATCCGGTAAAGGTGTCGCCCGCAGCCGTGGTATCCACGACCGGCACTTTATAAATGCCATGCCGGCAGCGGGTGTGTCCATCGTCGTACACCGCGCCGCTCTTTCCCAGCGTAAGCACCACCACGGCCTCGGGATAGCGGCGGCGGAATTCCCGCAGGATATCCTCCGGCGCCTCCTCTCCGGTCAGCTCCCGGCCCTCGATCTCGTTCAGAATGAAATACCGGATCTTTTCCAGCGGCAGCTTCCCGAGCTGATCGTTGATGGGGCTGGGATTGAGCGCGATTTCCATTCCCCGCCCGTATGCCTTTTCCACGATATAGGGCAGAAGGTTGATCTCGTTTTGCAGCAGCAGCACGTCTCCCCTATCGCAGGCCGCCAGCACCTGGTCGGCAAACGCCTCCGTGATCTGCAGGTTCGCGCCGCCATAAAGCAGGATACAGTTCTGCCCCTTCTTGTCCACCTGGATGATCGCGTGCCCGCTGGCCTCATCGAGCTGACGGACGAAACGGGTATCGGCACCGCTCGCGGCGAGAAGGTCGAGCAGCATGCCGCCGTCCCGCCCGATACAGCCGGCGTGGAGGACCGTCGCACCCGCCCGGGCGAGCGCGACCGACTGGTTGAGGCCTTTGCCACCGCAGAAGCGTACCAGCCGGTCGGACGAGAGGGTCTCCCCCGCCCGCACAAAATGATCCACCGCGTACACCATATCGATATTCAGCGATCCGAAATTCAGCACTTTCATCCGTCAAGCTCTCCTTTTATTCAAACAATATGCCCGCCTGAGCACGCATATGTTCGAGCATACAGCAGGTTTCAAGCGCTATGTCCGACCAGCGGGCCATTTCCTCCCGCATCTCCTCCCGGCGGAGGATCGCCCGGGCAAAGTCTGCCGCTTCGCCCCGCATGAGCTCCTCTTTGGAGACATCCCCCAGCAGTTTTTCCTCCGGCGCGTCCCCATTCTGATTATAGACAATCCGGATGCCCGTCAGCTTGGAAACCGATTCCAGCACGATCGTCCCCCGGTCCCCGATGATCTCGGAGCCCAGCCGGCTCTGCCCGGTCTTGGAATAGCTCAGGCTCACCTGGGTACCGGGATAGGTCCACAGGCTGCCGCCCGAGCCGTCCGCCCCCGTAGGCAGGAGAGAGGCGGCCGTGCGCACCTCCTCCGGCTTCCCGAACAGGTCGAGCGCGGCATAAACGCAGTAAATCCCCAGATCCATCAGGCAGCCCCCGGCCATCCGGGGATTGAAGGCGTTGGGGATGCCGCCTTCCATCAGACGGACATACTGGGAGGATAGCTGCGAAAAGTCCAGCCTTGCCGAGGTGACGCGGCCGATCTTCTCCATGGCCCCATGCAGCACGTCACGGCCGGCGATATGCAGCAGCATGATAGCCTCCATATAGACGAGCCCCTTCTCCTCCGCCAGATCCTGGAGCCGCCGCAGCCCTGCGGCCGTCACGGCGATGGGCTTTTCACACAACACATGCTTGCCATGCTCCAGGAAGAGGCGGCTGTGCTCCTCGTGCAGGATGTTGGGGCTGGCGATATACACCGCGTCGATATCGCTTTCCGCCATCCGGTCCAAATCGGTATAAACCGGCGGGGAGCCAAACCTTTCGGCCAGCGCCCGGCCCTTCTCCTCGCTCCGGGAATAGACGGCGGCCAGCTCCCATTTACCCGTCATCTGCGCTCCCCGGATATACGCTTCGGTAATCCAGCTTGTTCCAATCGTCCCGTATCTCATGATTTCTCCTTTCCCGTGCGGTCCCCCCGTGTTTTGCGGCTCTGCATATGCCATGCCAGACGCATCAGCAGCCGGTCGGGCAGCAGGCGGCTTCCCACATGCACTGCCTTCATCCGCCATCCCGGCACGATCACCAGCCTGCCGCGGAACATCCCGTCCACCGCGGCTCTGGCCGCCCGTTCGCTGCTGATCCCCCTGACATGGAAACGCACGTCCGCCACCTCGTCGAACTCGGTGGCCACCGGCCCTGGGCAGAACACGCTGACTGTCACCCGACTGCCCATCCGCCGCAGCTCCTCATGGAGCGCCTCGGTCAGGCGGAGGACGTACGCTTTGGACGCATAGTACGACGACAAGAGCGGGCCGGGCAGGAACGCCGCCGAAGAGGCAACGTTGAGGATGTGCCCGGAGCCCCGCTCCACGAAGTCCCGGTAAAACAGCTTGGTCAGGATATGCAGGGCGCGGATGTTCACCTCGATGAGCCCCAGCTCCCGTCCGAGGTCCGTCTCATCAAAGGGACCGAACACCCCAAGCCCCGCGTCATTGACCAGGATATCCACCGGTTTTGCGCAGATGCGGCGGTGAAGCTCCACGCAGGCATCCGGATCGGAAAGGTCGCAGGGGACGGTTTCAACCGGCACCGGCAGCTCCGCCGCCAACTCTGCCAAGCGGGACTCCCGCCGGGCGACGAGCACCAGTTCGACGCCCCTCGCGGCAAGGCAGCGGGCGATATCCCGCCCGATCCCCGAACTGGCGCCTGTAACGACCGCTCTCATCCCGTTCGTCTCCTTTTATCAAAGCATATTTTGACCCGCCTGTAAAGAGGAAAATGGAAATTCCCGGAAACCATTCAGCGCTCGTAAACCGTGACGCCCTCTTTGATGGTGCGCAGCACCCGGATGTCCCGGATACGCCCGGGCTCCACCATCAGCGGGTTTTCGTCGAGCAGGACAAAATCGGCCAATTTCCCCTCCCGGATGGACCCTTTGCGGTCTTCCTCAAAATACTGATAGGCCGCGTTAACCGTCACGGCCCGCAGCGCATCGAGCGGGAGAAGCCGTTCCTCTTCCCCGAGCACACGGCCCGTGCGGGTGGTACGGGTGACGGCGCAGCCGACAGCCGTGAGCAGATCCGGCGGCAGGACGGGCGTATCCTGATGAAAGGTAAAGGGGAGCCCCTCCTTGAGCGCCGAAGCGGCCGGACTGATGGCCGAGGCGCGGGCAAGGCCGAAGTTCCGGATGTGGACATCCCCCCAATAATACGTATGGGCCACGAAAAAGGAGGGGATCATCCCCAAGGACCGCAGAGCGGACAACTGATCCCGGCGGATAAGCTGAGCGTGGATCATCACCGGGCGGATATCCACTGGATGCAGCCCGCCCAGCACCCGCTCAAACGCGCCGATGAGCTGATCCGCCGCCGCGTCGCCGTTGCAATGGGCCAGCAGCTGCCGGCCCTCCTCGAGCGCCGCACGGACAAAGGCCTCCACCTCGCCGTCCGGATAAATCGGATACCCCCGGTAGCCGTCTTCCCCGTTTTCATACGGCTGGGTCATCCAGGCCGTCCGTCCCTGGGGAGAGCCGTCCAAAAAAATTTTATAGCCGCCGAGGCGCAGACGTCCCCGGTAGCCCCGCGCATACTCCGGATGGCCGGCGAACAGTTCCCGGCTGTCCTTCATGTCGGCGTAGGCCACCACATCGGCGGTCAGCCGGCCGGCCTGCGCCATGGAGGAAAGTATCGCCCATTCCGGCTGTTTCGTCAGGCCGTCCTGTACCGTCGTGATGCCATGGCTGAGGTAAATCCGCTGCGCGGCGTCGAGCTGGCGGCCGAGCTGCTCGAGCGTGGGCTGCGGGATCCGGGCGGTATGGGAGGTAAAGGCCGTCTCCTCGAGATACCCGGACGGCGACCCGTCCTCCTCCCGTCCGATCACGCCCCCGTCCGGGTCGGGCGTATCGGCGGTGATGCCAAGCGCCTGCAGCGCCGCCGTATTGAGCACTCCCATGTGGCCCGAGGCGTGCGCGATGACGACGGGGTTTTCCGGGGCGGCCCGGTCGAGAAGGCGGCGGGTGGGATGGGCCTGTTCCTTCAGCGCGGTGTGGTCGTAGCCGAATCCGCTGATCCAGTCCCCCGGCCCCAGCCGTTTTTCCTCCCGGAACGCCCGGATCCGTTCGAGGAGCTCGTCAAATCCTGCCGCGCCCTCGAGCTGGACGAGCGAGAGGGTGTGCGCGTAGGCGGTGATATGGCTGTGGGGATCAATGAACGCGGGCAGGAGCACATGATGCTCCAGATCCACCTCTTTGGTTCCCGCGGGCGCGTCCAGCCGCACCTCGTCCAGCGTCCCTACTCTGTGTATCCGCCCGTCGACCGTGAGAACCGCCTCGGCGGCAAGCGTACTTTCCATCGTCAGGATGGTGCCGTTGGTATATAGACAGGCCTTCACCTTTGCGCCCCTTCCCTTCATCCGCCCTCCCGGCGAAAACTCATAGGCAATAGTATATCCCGGAAGCGGCAATTTACCACACCGGCGTCCAAACTCACCCCGCCGGCTTCTTGCGGAATAGCCGTCTGACGCCCACGATCAGCCCCCGGCCGTTGACCAGCAGCATCAGCGCAAACAGCGCCAGCTCATAAAGGATCCAGTACGGGACCTCCCGCAGCACACAGTAGCACTGCGTCATCAGCACCGCGGCGTTGAGGATGAGGCGGAAATAATCCCACTTGATGCGGACGAACTTACGGGTATCGACCAGGCGGACGACGAAAACCACGACGTAACAAACGAGCGTCGCTGCGGCCGCACCGTTGACACCGTACAGCGGAATCCACCACAGATTGAGGGCGATGTTGATGACCGCGCTGAGCATCGCCGTCAGCAGGGAACGGATACTCCTTTTCTCCACCATATAGATGCTGCCCAAAAAATTGACCAGGCAGGTGAACACAATGGAGACGACCGGCAGAGGGATGTAGCGCCACGCATCGTAATAGGATTTATCAAACAGCACCAGCGGAATCACGCGTGTCATCAGGATCGCCCCCGACGCGATGACAAACAGCAGCATGCTGTAAATATCGACTACCTTTGTATAAAACCGGTCCCTGGCCTTCTGCTCGGTGATGGCGGAAATCTGCCAGGCGTCCATAAATATCCCCGACACCAGCATCACAAGAGACGGAATCTTATACGCCGCCACGTATAATCCGGTAAAAGCCGCCCCCAAAACCATCGAAATGATATACCGGTCGGACATATTGGTGATCCACCACAGGATCGTATTGGGAATCAGCGGAATGGAAAACAGCAGCATGGATTTCGCGATGTTCCGGTCCAGCCCCCGGAACCGGATATACCGGCGCAGATTGGACATGACGAACAAAAACAGCACCGACAGGATATCGGAACAGATCATGGAAAAAATGTAGCCGAATACGCCCATCCGGAAAACAACCAGATACAGGATATTGAACAGAATGGTGGTCAGGGTGCTGAGGATGCCGTCGAGCGCGAACAGCCTGACCGCGCCTTTGGCCCGCACGAACTGGGCACAAAGGGAGCGCAGCGAGGAGGTCAGGACGAAAGAGCAGAGCAGATACACGTGCCCGGACAAAAAATCAAAGAGTCCGAGCAGCGGCGAAAGCAGCATCAGAAGTAAGAAACCCGCTCCGATCGACAAAAGCCCCGTGGTGAACACGTGGCTTTTTTTAACGCCTCTATCGAGTCCGAACCGCACCACGGCGTTGGTGATGCCCAGGGTCACAAGAGGCAGCAGCAGGTTCCCCGACTGCTGAATCATATCGACAATGCCGTATTCCTCCTGGGTAAGGACGGCCGTATACAGGCGCGTGAGAAAAAACACCAGCAGCTTGGAGCTGAAGGTGCCGATGGCGAATATCAGCGTGTTGGACAGGAGCTTTTTGTATTTATCCACGGCGTCATCTCCGGGCATCGATATCGGGTCTCGAAATGAAGAGGGGGAGGCGGTCCGCCCCCACTCGGGGCTCGGCCGGGCCGGATACACCGACGGTGGTCTCCACCTCGTTTTCCGCCCGTTTCGCGGTAGCGGCCAAATTCTTTCCAAGGTGAAATACAGCGACAGCAGGATCCCGGCAAGCAGCACCCCAATGGCCGGCGCCATGCCGATCAGGAGCGGATGCTTTTTTGAAATCCCGGCGCAGATGACTGATCGATTCGATCAGCCGGCCATATATATTCGGCATCACGGCAACGGATCCGCCGCTGACTCCCGGAATGATCTCCCGCGCCCCCACGAGAGCCCCGCAGCATATGATGGGCACAAGCGGCATATCCTTTATCCCCTTTATCCGTACGGCATCTGCAGCTTACAGGCCATCCGGATCCGTCCCGGCCTTCCTGTCTCCATCCTCTTTCAGAAGACGCTCGAAGCTGTCCGTATCCATCGGCCGCGCGAAATAATACCCTTGGATCTCATCGCAGCCGACCGACAGTAAAAAGCGGTACTGCTCGTCGGTTTCCACCCCTTCCGCCGTCACCGTCATCCCGAGGGATTGTGCCAGGCGGACGATGCTCGCGATAATCCGCTGGCCCTTTTCGTTGCTGGCGGCATCCTCCATAAATCCTTTGTCCAGTTTGAGGACATCGACGGACAGATCCTTGAGCATATTCAGCGAGGAATACCCGGTCCCGAAATCATCCATCAAAATGGCAAAACCCGCCCGGTGGAGGCAGGCCACGATATCCTGCATCACCATCCGGTTGTCGAAAAAGGTGCTTTCAGTCAGCTCCAACTGGAGGAGCCGGGCCGGAATCCGGTACTGTTCCAGAATTTTCTCATAGTCCCCCATAAAATGTGGATTGTAGAGATGCAGACGGGAAATGTTGACCGAAATCGGCACAACCGGCAGACCCTCGTCCAACCATTGGCGGACCTGCCGGCACACCTCATGGAACACATACCGGTCCAGTTCGGTGATGAAACCGTTGCTTTCGAACAGGGGAATAAATTTTCCAGGCAGTATACGGCCCCACTCAGGATCCATCCACCGGACCAGTGCCTCCGCCCCCGACAGCTTGCGATCCTTCGCCCGGTATTTTGGTTGATAGTATACACAAAAATCCCGGTTTTCAAGCGCTTTCGTCATCTTATTTTCCAGGTTCCGTTCATAAAGCTGCCGCGCCCGGGTTGCCTCATCAAAGAAGGCGTAACGGACGGTATGACGGCCCTTGACCGTCTTTTGCGGAATCTCCGCCCGGCCGATCATCGTTTCGATGTCGGGCTCCGTCCCCTCCACCTCATAGGCCCCCATGGACAGCACCAGATCGACACGGCCGCCGCCCGGCTCCTGGAACTCCCGCATCCGTGCGCTGATCGTCTCGAGACGTTCCGGCAGATCGCCCTCGATGCCGCTTTGGAGGAGAAGGACGAAATTATCCGCGCCTTTATGGGCGCAGAGCTCGCCCGCCCGCAGCGATTGCTCCAGCACGGCGGATAAAAACAGAATGGCGCGGTCACCCTCCCGGTACCCGAACATTTCGTTGATGTATTTGAATTTGTCGATGTCCAAAGTGACAATGGAATAGGGCTTGTCCGGATTTTCGTTCTCGCGGAGGATCGTCTCGGCGTCCAGCTTAAATTTGCCGAGTGTGCTGCCCCCGGTCAGCGGATCGACATATGCGATCCGGCGCAGCTCCCTTTTGCTGTTTGCCTGCACATGGATGATATGGAGGAGCAGAACCAGAAACAGCAGCAGCATGAGCCCCATGAGGACATACGACCAAACCATCACCTGGTTCATCTTTTCATTGGCCACACTGGTCGGCACGACCGATATCAGGTACCAATCGTTGATATCGAGAGGGGTGTAATACATGTATTTGGATTCCCGGTTGATAAACTCCACATAGCCGGTATCCCCCCGCGCCATGCTTTTTTGCAAGGATGCAGTACTGGCCGCGTTGGTGGGGTCCGCCCCTTTCATAGCTGTAAAGAGATTCTCCATGCCGGCAAAGCTGCCCTCGTTGGAAGAGAGCACCACCGTATCCCCGTTTTGCTTGACGACGTAGCTGTAGCCCTGCCCCTCAAAAACGGAGACCTCCAGATTTTGACGGAACCGGTCGGTTTCATAGGTTGCGAACAGCACACCGACCACCTCCCTGTCATGCACGACAGGGGCACTGTACACATTGATGCGGCCGCCGTCCACCTTGTCGATGAGGGTATCTGAAACAGCGGTTTCTCCCCGCAGCGTATTCTGAAAATAGGCGCGGTCAGACAGGTCTATGATTTGGCCGTCGGTAGTATACGCCGTGCCATCCGGGACAATCAGGCCCATCCGTTTAAAACGGTTCTCCTGCGCGACGGCGCGGAGCACCTCTATCAGTTTGGGAATATCGATTTTCTCTGTTTCCCCTATCAGGATGGCGTTATCCCGCATAGACTGCAGCGATCCTTTGATTTCCCGCTGAAGGGTCAGTACGCTCTGATCGGCGATTTCACCCAAGGACATGGTGATTTCCGCCTTGAAAATACGGTGGACGGATAGGGAAAACAAAAACGCACCGCCTACCGCGACAAGAACAACCGCGGCTGCGATGGCTATGGAACTATATAGCCCTTTCCCCTTCTTTCGCATCGTCCTGTTTCCTTTCGTTTCCCGTACAATCGCCCCTGTTCCCAGACAGAGGTTATTATAACACAATTCCCTCCATTTGACAAAATTTTTATTCCCGCATAGCCTCCAGCCCGCTTCCGCTTTTCGAGAGAATCAATTTGGAAAGCGGCAGGCGCCCTGGCGCCTGCCGCTTTTTCCGATTCAGATATACGCAATGGACTGGCTTTAGAAAAGCTTTTTGGCATTCTCCCAATAGGAAATCTGGTTCTGCATCCGCTTCTTCTCATCGGCCGACACACTGTTCAGCTTGGCCTTCGCCTTGGCGATCGCCGCATCGATTTTGCGGATATGCGTGGCCGTATACATCTGGCTGGGTTCCGGCGGCACCCAGGTCATGCTATAGGCGGTACAGCTCTCGCTGGCGTCCGCCAGCGCCTTATAATAGCCATACATTTCGCTGGCGGCATTGCCGAACAGCTTGGAGCAGGCATCCATCAGGATCTGGTCGCCGGTCAGGCTGGCGTCCCACATACCCTTCGCCGCCACATACCACAGCGGCCAGCGCAGCGGGAAACTGCTGTTGTATTCGTTGTAGGCGGCAATCGGGCCATGATCGTAGAAGATATACTGCGCGCCGTTCGACTTCCAGTAATTCTGGTTGCGGATCGCCACGTCGCCCTGCACCCAGGGGATGTCCTTCCAGACCTCTTTGTCCGCGGCCACACAGTACCATTCCCAGATCGACACGTTTTTCACCGAACCTTTTTGAATAAAGGCACGGAAGTTGTCCTTCCAGGAGGTCTTATAGATGTTTTGGGTGATAGGATCCCGGGTATCGCCCATGTAGAGACCATTCTCGATCGGGCTGGTCATGCTGGTCTCCCGGCAGAACATGACTTCCACGTTCGGCTCGGCCTTAACGGCCGTGGGGGCAAACCAGGTGGCGTGATAGCTGAGGATGGAGATTTTCTTATCCGGATATTTTTTGCCCACCTCCCGCGCGACGCGGTTGGCAAACTCCAGCACCACATCCGTATAAGAGGCGAATTTGGAGCATTCCGAGCATTCGCACCAATCGTCGTTCCAGCCATCATTCGGGGTGACGGGAACCGAGACCCAATTCGGATGGTCGTCGAAGGTTTGGATGATCTTTTTCGCCACTTCCTGCGCAAATTCTTGGTTGGAATAGCAATACTGCCACCAAGTGGCGCTCACGGTCCTCACCCCGTCGATCTCGCTGAACCATTCGGGATGGGTGCGGAAATAGGTGTCCTTCGGGATGATAGTCGGCAGATAATGGCCGGTCAGGCTTTCGGGGCCGTTCAAATACCACCGATTGCCGACGCCCTTGACCGCATCGACCCGGTTGTGGCGGACCGTGAACTTCGGTTTATGAACGATATCCAGCGAACCGACGCTGATATTCTGGGTGCTGGGATACACCTGCCACAGTTCATCCGGGCCGAACCAACCGCATCCCTGCATTTCCAGGAACATGGTTACGGCATTCTGGGTGCCGACAAAGGATTGGTCGTCGTTACCCATGAGAACGAGGTAATTGCCCGACCGTTTCAGGATGACCTGCTCGTTGTCGGGGAAACCGGTGGGCTGCCGAATACCGAGCTGATCGGTATACTTGGACGGCCCGACCAGGATGAAGTTCCCGTTTGTCCGGTCGACCGAATCAAACCCGATCGGCACCGTGGCGCCCGTCATCTTCCGGATACAGGCCTGCAAATCCTCAGCCGCTGCTCTTACATCATCGCTGGCGTTCGTACTGATGACGATCGTGCTGGTCGCGGCCCCATCCTTGACGATCGAAAAATCGCCGGACAGAGGCGGCGTCGTCGTGGGGACCGTCGTCGTATTATTGCCGGTAGTCTTGTCGGTGTTTGGCCGAGATGTACCATTGTCACCCGTGGTCACGTCCGTACCGTCCCCCGTCGTCACGTCGGTACCCGTCGTGCCGTTGGGATCGGTCGTACTATCGATCCCGCTCGGGTCGGTTACATCGGTCTGCGCACTGGATTCCCCCTCGATGGGAGGATCGTTATGGCAGCCCACCGCGCCCAGGAGCAGCAGCACGGCCAGCAGGCCGGCCACTCCCCTCCTGCCGGCAAACGCCCATCTGTTCTTCATAGCCATATTCCTTCCTTTCTGCGAGCCGGGGAATTGCGCCGGTCTTGGCCATAACCAATATCGGCTGTCCGGATGTTCCGGCAGCAAAGGCACAAAACCCGATTGAAAACAGGGTTTTTATCCCATATCATACCTTTGTCCATCCGTTAAACCGGATGTCAGTCGATGAGTTCGCCGGTGGCAATGACGTCCTTAGCCTTTTCCCACAGGGAAAGCTGTATATCTAGCCGTTTCCGGACCATGCCGTCGGTCCCGGCGGACACCTGCCGGACGAGTCCCATCAGCCGGTCCAGGCGCTCCACCCGTTCGGGCGTATAGAGTTCCCTGGGGGCCGGCGGATGCCAGGCGATCGTCTGGGCCGTGTTGTGTTCTGCGATATCCGCAAGCGCCTCATAATAGGCAAACATGAGGTCGGAGGCCGGCCCATACAGCTTCGAACAGGCGTCCATCAGGATCTCCGATCCGGTCAGATCCGGATCCCACATCGCTTTGGCGTAGACATACCAGAGCGGGAACCGCAGAGGATAGCTTTCGTCGTCCTCATAAAATACATCGAGCGGGCCCTGGTCGTTATACACGTAACGTGCCCCGTGCTCCCGCCAGAACCGCTGGTTGCGGGTCGCGACATCCCCCTGCACCCACGGCACGTCTTTCCAGACCGGCTGCGCCGCCGCGATACAATACCAATCCCAGATGGCGATATGGGGAAATTGGACCAGGCGGTTCCATTCCTCAAAGTTCTTCTTCCAAGGAACCGGATAGGTGTTCTTGCTCTTGTCAAAGGTATATTTCAGATGATATCCGTTGTCCGGCCCTTTGTCGACCGGCATGAACATATCTGCTTCCTTGCAGAACATCACCTCGACATTCGGTTCCACCTGCATCGGCTGGCGGGGCGGATGATAGGTCGGGAAATACGCCAGGAAGGTCAGGATGTGATCCGGATAGACCTTGCCCACTTCCTTGGCCAGACGGTTGGCGAACCAGATCACGGTTTCGCTGCTGGTTCCCAGTTTCCGGCATTCCTCACACTCGCACCAGCCGTCGTACCAGCCGTCGTTCATAGCAATGCTGAATTGGTTGACATCGGGATTCTCGGCGAAATATGTCAGAATTTTGTCGATGAAAAGCTGCAGCAGCTCTTCGTTGGAATAGCAGTACTGCCACCATTCCACAAAAGGGTTCCGCTTTCCCCCGACTTGGCAGAACCACTCGGGATGGGACTCGAAATACTCGTCCCGGGGCGCCAATGACGTCAGCCTGTGGCCGATCATCCGTTTCACACCGCCCAGATACCAGCGGGCACCCACGTCGGGGTTATGGTACAACACATTGCTATACCGGGAAATGAAGGCCGGGGTATGGTCGATATCCAGATACCCGATCGACAGGTCCTTTTTCTTCGGGATCTCGTGCCATAAGGGATCCGGGCCGAACCAGCCGCAGCCGAGGCGCTCAAACAGCATGGTCACGGCGAACTGCGTGCCGGTGAAATGGTTGTCGTCATTTCCCAGCAAGGCCAGCCGATCCCCGTCCCGCTTGAGGATGACCCGTTCATTGGAAAAGCGCCCCGTTGGTGTCGGGATACCCATCTCCATTGTCAGGCGGGAGGGCCCGATACATACGAGCCCTCCCGAAAGACACTGGTCATCTGTCTTAACCGAACAGACAGCCCCTGTCATCTGCCGCAGCAGGGAACAGAAGTCGTCCGCCGCGGTTTTCACTTTTTCGCCGGCTCCCTGTGCAATCACCACCGTACAGCAGGATTTTCCGTCCCGGACAAGCTCCAACTCCGAATAATCCTCGCGCAGCCGTGAATTTTCCACACAGGTCACACCTTCCTGTTTTATGATTCTGCCGTTGTTTCAGGCGCCGTGGTCAGGGCCGTGGTGGAATCGTTCGCATCCGCCACTTTCTTCTCATAAATCGGCGTGTATTCCGCGATCACCTGCGCGATGTTACGGCCCTGACTGCCGATCTCGTTGCAGATGTCGAAGCCGCCGCCGACAGCGGAATCATAGCTGTTGGTGCAATAGGGCCGGGAGGCGAGGTCTTCATAGAGCTCTCTGTTGGCCGGATCCATCTTACTCATTGCCGGATCCTCATAGTCGTCAATCAGCATATCGATCAATTTGCCGGCGTGATAGGGGCAGTCGGACTTGTTCCCAATCGCCCAGCCAGCCGTGGTAATCGGCGAGACCTTGTCCTTGTTATCCGGGCCCGCAGGTACCGGCACTACGCCGTATTCAAAGTCCGCCAGGCCGTATTCCCTCGCATTAACGATATTGATTTCCACGTTATTGAAATCCAGCAGCATCGCAGCACTTCCCTTGTAGAAAGTCTGCCAGGGGTCGGCATCATAGCCGGACCACTTGGAGGTGTAATAAGCGTCCTGGATCAATTCGAACGCGCGGCGCATCTCCGGCGAGCTGAGGTTAAGCTGATACTTGAAGTTTTCGTCAAGCTTAAGAATGGATGTCTGGTTGGCACCGAACCAAATATAGGGATAGTTGGTCGCCACGCCCCATTTTTTGTCTTTCTCACTCGTCAACGACTTCGCGATCGGGACAAAGTTCTCCCAAGTCCATTCCCCGGCCTTGTACATCTCCATGGGATCTTGCAGGCCATTGTTGGCGAAAATCGTCTTGTTGTAGAAAATAACCGCAACGTTGGTGCCGGAGGCCGCCACGTAGTAATCATCCCCATACTTGAAAACGGCGTCTGTGCTTATCTTATCCAAGTTGGGATTGTCCATATTGACATACTTCTGAAGCGGTTGTATGACACCCTTCAGTGCAAACTTCGGGTTACTGTTCGCACCGCAGTTGATAACATCGATCGGATCGCCGCTCTGCGCGGAAGCAAGCACCTTGGTTTCCCAGTTTTCCCAAGTGCCCACGACAAACTCGACCGTGACTTCGGGATACTGCGCTTTGTATTTCTCGACAACCTCATTCGTGTGGTCGTCCTTCTTCTTGGGATTATGCCCCGGCAACATAATGGTGAGCTTTTTACCGCTCTCCGCCGCGAGGCCCGCCTGGGCGTCTTCTCCGCTATTGGATGTGTTCGTGCCTCCACCGCCGCCGCCACAGCCAGCCAGCGTAGTTCCCAGCATCGTCACAACCGCCATGCCCAGCAGGGCGTTTCTCCACTTCTTCACAGCATTCACCCTTTCTTTTTAGTTAACCGACAATACCGCTTCTTTCAATACCTTCTGTGAAAAACCGCTGAGCGAACACATACAGCACGAGCAGCGGCAGTACGGTTATCAAACACCCGCACGCGAGGATAGCTTCGCGCATAAACGTCAGTTCCTGCGCCGCGTAGCCGGTGATGGTGTCACTCCATTGGAGCAACGTTCCCAAATCGGTCAGCTTGACGGAAATCGGGAAAGTCGTCTGATAAAACATGGAGGACAGATAATAATCGTTCCAGTACCATACCACGGAAAACAGCATGACCGTCACAATCATCGATGTGGCATTGGGAAGCATGATCTTCAAAAAGGTACGCATAGGGCCGCATCCGTCGATCATCGCCGCCTCTTCCAGCTCCATGGGGAACCCGCGGTAGAACTGTCGGAGAATGAATATGTAGAGCCCGGACCGGATCCCCATACCCAAAAATGCCTGCAAATAAAAGACCACGGGCTTGTTGATCAGGCTGATGGTCAGCTTTTCTCCTGTGAACAAGCCGACAAGAGACCCGATACCGAAAAAGTCGAAATTTGTAAATGTACTGAACAAGGGGATAATATAGCTTTGGACCGGCACAATGATTGTGAATATCAGCAATCCGAACAAGAGGCCGCGTCCCCTAAAATGAAACCGGGCGAATCCATAGCCCGCCAGCAGCACGGTAATCAACTGCAGCAGCACGCTGGGGATGACGGTGACGAGAGTCATGACAATGGACTCTCCATAATCCATCGCCGTCGCCGCAAGCTTGAGCGAATCCAGCGTCCAGTGTTTAGGCAGCCATACCACAGTAGGATCGTACACATCCTGCAGGTTCCGGAACCCGGAAGAAATCATGAAGAGGACCGGATACAGCATAACAAAACACATGCCGACCAGAAAAACGGTACGCAGGATCACCGTAAACACACGAGCTGCCGTGTGATTGATCGCCAGCCTTTTGTCCCTGTATCCGGACACGATGGCCGACAATGGGCCCGATCCCGGTTTTGATTTCGTCATCCTTATCACCACGCCCTTCTGGCCGTTCGAATTATCGTTATCAGCAGCGCCCGGCCGGCGGGGAGGAATCCCCCCGCCGGCCATCGGCCGCCAATGCTTTGAAGTCAATTAGCCGCGCACTTTTTTCTTGCTGACGATCAGGGCCATGCCCAGGGCCGCGGCGCCCAGGACCACGCAGAACAGGATAGGCGTCTCGGCACCGGTGTCGGGGCCGCCCGGGGTAGTCGAGGAGTCCTTATCCGAAGTATCCGGATCCGAGGTGTCCGGACCAGGGGTCGGAACGCCGCCTTCGATGCCGGTTTCCTCAAACACGGGAACAGTGTAGTCGGCCGTCGTATGCTCGACAGGCTCCGGGTTGCTCAGCAGGAGGTACTGCTGGCGGGAACCCATATAGGAGGCCAGGGAGATATAGCCGCCGCCGAGGGTGGAACCGCTCTTGTAGTAGCCGTCCTCATCCTCCATCGTCGCCATGTCAAATACCTTCTCGCCATCCTTGTCATAGATCACCACATCGGCAACCGAAACCGTGGCGTAGGCATAGTAGCTGATCAGCGCCCAGTGCGCACCAGAATTATGCGAGAAGGAGGGCGTCTCGCCCAGGACATCCGCGAAGGAAATCCAGCCGTTGGTCACGTTGTAGTTCTTACCGGCCATGCCGACGGTCGGGGTCTGAGCGGCATCCATCCGATCCATCCGGTCAACACGCAGCTTACCGGTGATGGTGTAGGGGCCGTTCTCAAAGAGCTCCGGAGCGTAAGCGTTGCAGAAGATGATCGCCGGGTTCTCGGCCTTGTGCTCTTCGTCCACGATCATGGTGAGAACCTTGTTCGGGACATACTCATCGTTTTTGGTCAGGACATTGAACTTGCCTTTACCGTCGAACTTCCAGCCGGCGTAGCCCAGCCCGGCGTCATTGAAATCATCGTCAATGAAGGCTTTGTACTGGGTCTTGACCTTGGTCAGATCGGACAGGCCGTAAAGGTAGGTGTCGTTGGCCAAGGAATAGACGATGTTGTTGTCCTTATCCACGATCCGGAGATCCGCGATGGCAAACTCGCCGTTCGCACTGGACAGGGCAACCGCGATGCCGTCCATAAATTCGACATTCGACATATCGAGAGAGAGGTAGTTGCCGTCGGCATCCTTGATATCCACCCAGCCGTCGGTATCGGCGGTCAGGGCAATCTTCTCCGCGCCATTGACCGAGATCAGGGCCTTTTCACCCTCAAAGCCGGTGAGCTTCATCTTGCCGACCAGATAGAAGGGGCCATCCTCGGAATTGAGGGCATAGGGGCCTTCCTCCGAGGTGGGATCCAGGTAGAAGCCGTCGGGAATCTTCGCGTCGTCACGGAAGAAGGACAGGGTCATCGTCGAGGTCTGTTTATTGCTGTTGACGATGGTGATGCTGCGGTTGATGTCGCCGGTATCAATCGGGGCGTCGCCGGGATCGAAATCGGGCAGCACAGGGGGTTCTTCCGGCTCAGGCAGCACGGTGACTACGGAAGAGTCACGGTTGATGTCGTGCTCCTCAGCGGTGTAGGCGCTGAAAGTAACATCCTGGCTGCCAGTCCCATGAATAAACTTAACAATGGTAGTCGTATCTTCAAACGCAGTCATCCCATTCAAGGTAACATCGCTATTCAAACCATACCGGATGACGCCATTCTTGTCCCGGATAACCAGATCCGCGATATATAGATCTCCGGAAGTATAGAGAAAACCAATACGGAGCGCATCGCCGGCCTCTTCGACCGTATACTGGCGCATAACATATCCATCTGTAGCCGCGCCAAGCTCTGTTTCAATTTCATCCCAACCGTTCCGAACTTCCAGATTCGGTTCCCCGTCATTAGTGGATGCGGTGTTCTCAAGTTTATACTTTACAGAAATAGTATAGGGCGCATTCACCTTCGGGAACTGCTCGCCCGGCATCATCACTTGCAAACAGGGCTGCGCATTACCTGGGTTCGACATCTTCAGATAACGGGTCGGCGCATAGGTCGCCGGATCGAGATCATCAAAAATCTCGAAGGTCGCGCCGGCCGGGATTTCCTCTTTCCCTGTGTTATACAGGGCAGAAGACCAGGTGGCCGTGCTGGTAAACGTCTCCATGCCAAACAGGGTGTCATCCCAATTCAGGGAATACATCACCTTGTCGTTTTTGTCCGTGACAACCAGATCGGCGATGTAGAGACTGCCGGCGGTCCAAAGGAACGCAAACTCCAACTCAGTGGGTTTAGCGATCTCATACTCGCATTTCACATACCCATCGGTATCGGCTTTTATCGTGGCTTCCAAGTCAGCCCAACCATTCATGACCTGGACGTCCGGAACCTGGTCTGGGTTCTCGTCTCCAGAAGCATCGCCCTTGATTCCTTTGAGATTCTCCGCTTTCAGCATCAAGCTCAGCGTATAGGGGCCGTTTTCCTCTAAATATTGCTCCGCCGGCGTTTTAAGGATAAACATCGGCTCGGAATCCGTGGTATTTGTCAGCTTCAAATACCGGCTGGGGGTGTAGTCTCCGGCCGGGTCGGCCAGAACGGTCAGGGAAAATGCGAACAGGGAGCAGAGTAACGCGAGGCATGCGAGAACCGCGAGCATGCCTTTTGGGGAGGCGTGAAACCGTTTGCTCATGTTTCGAAACACTCCTTTTCCATAATTCGTTAACAGCCGGGCGGCTGTTATACCGCGTGTTTTCCGTCCTTCTTATTCCTGGGGAGGATTGATGTCGCCGTCAGAACCGTCACCCGTCTTCTGGAAAGGCAGCTTCTTCAAAGCGAAGAGGACGCCGAAGGCAATACCGGCTGCGACGATCAAGCCACCGACCACGATCAGCACGATCCAGCCGGCTCCCAGGCCGCCGCCCTCTCCGTCCGGGGTCGAGGAGTTCGGAACCGTGGTCACGCCCGCGGGCGTATTGCTGTTGGAACCGTCTTGATTCGTGGTTCCAGTCGTCCCATCGCCGGTCGTCGTTTCACCCTCAGAGGTGCTCGGCGTATCGGACCCCGCCGGATCGGTCGTCCCGGTGTTGCCGCCATTGTTGGCGGTGGTGGTGGAGTCGCCGCCATTGTTCCCCGCAGTGGTGGTGGAATCGCCGCCGTTGGGAGCGTCTGTCGGATTCTCATACTGGGGCCCATCACTGGGTTCGGGCATATCCGCGTCGCCGCGGCTGACGGTGAACTGGGCCGCGGGGCCACTGCCGAACCCGGTCGCGATGTTCATAGCTTCGGGATTGATCTGACCGATGTCGTTGAGGTCGGCCTTGTCCTTACCTTCGAGGAGGGCATTCAGGTCCTCATCGGTATCCCAGGAATAGACCACCTGGCCGGCAGCGTTCTCTATCCGGAAATTACGGACATAGAGGTCGCATTTTGCCCAGCACGGACCGATGTTGAGGAGATAATACTCCGGCAGATCGGAACCCATGGGCAGGCGGTCGACGTTATTGAACGTGATATAATTGCCCTTGGCGGCGCCCTCAGTGGCCTTAAGCTCCTGCCAGCCATTGGTATTCGTCTCAATCCTTATCTGCCGCATATCCTGGGTCTTTTCAGATCCCATGGACTCTTTGGTGTAGATGTCACAGAGCACAACAGGATCGTTTTTCGCACTCTGTTTGCCGAAATTCTCCACCTTATACTCCGCCTTGATGGTGAAGGGGCCACCCGAGCCGAACATATCCTTGTGCAGGAATATACGGATGAGCGGGTTGTCGTGGACCTCGCGTCCGGTGTTATGGATGGCGATGACGATGTGGTCCTCCGCCGCCGCGGAGAAACCCATCACCGAAAATGCCATCAAAACAGCGAACACGGACAGGATGGATAAGAGCCGTTTGATGAGGGGTGAATGCTTCTTCATGCCGATAACCTCCTATGTATTTTTGCCAAAATTACAAAAACTGACGGATAATGTAGTGGTTCTATGTGCATTATATAATATTGGGCCGACAAATACGGCTCCCCATTTGAGAAGTTAGATGTTCAAATTTGCTGTCTTAATCGGTTGAATAGAAGACGAACCGGCTAACGATCAGATGAACGAGACCGACGACCAGCAAAATCGTCACAAAATAGATCAGGGCGATGGTGTTGCTGTAGGCGTACATGCCCTCATGGAAGTAGTCGGTGATGGACTTCATCACCGTATTGCCGTAATCAGTGAAGGAATCGATGATGGAATAGATGACCACCACCAGAATGGTGGGGGAAATGAGCGGGAAAGTGATTTTCCAGAGTTTTTCCCACGCCGTCGCGCCCTCGATATCCGCCGCCTCATAGGAACTGGGGGAAATGTGGTTGACGGCGGCCAGCAGAAGCACGATCTGCACACCCGACTTCCACGTGATGTCGAAAAAGCCGTTGACGATGCCCGTGACGAACTCCGTGATAAACATCGGCAGCCCCAGGGTCTGGGTCAGGGAATCGAACGCGGGGAAACTGAACATATACGCCTGCTGCATATCCGATGTCGCGGAATCGGTCATCATCACCTGTGTACGCAAAATTGTGATGACCACGCCCGAGGCAATGATGACGGGGAAGAAGAAAATGGCCCGGCAAGCAGTCCTGCCTATGAATTTTTGCCTGAGGATCATGGCGATAAAAAGGCTGAACACCACAATGACCGGGACCTGCAGAACCACGCTGCCCACCGATTCCAACAGGTTGGGCAGGAAGTCGGCATCTTCCGTGAAAAGGGAACGGAAATTGGCGATCCCGATAAACGTGGACGTCCTGGTGGCGAAGTTGACGTCGCTGAAGGCCCACACGACGGTGGTCAGCATCGGCAGAACGAAAAAGAAGAGGGCACCGATAAACCAGGGAAGGATGAACAGCCGGCCCCACCACGCGCGGCGGCGCTGCATTTTGGACATGGACCCATGCAGGCGTTTCTCAGCCATTCGTATCCTCTCCTTTCTCTGTAATCAGATACCCTTTTTCCCCGATTTCCCGTCCGTCCACCGTAACAGGGGTTTCCAGGTAATTGACCGTCACGACGGTCCCATCGGCAAACGTGGTCCGGTTGACCCCTTCCATGAGGATCTCGTGCCCGACAATCACCTGGTCCGCCACCCGTCTGAGAACCGGGGCAATCTCCTTGTAAGACGACGTGACACTGTCGATCCAATCCTGATACCGTGCGCTTGTGATGTCCTTATAATCGGTTTCCTTCAGGATGTCGTAGTTTTGCGCCAGGAAACGCACCTTCGGGGAGCTGCCGGTCTCCAGCGCAAACAGAAACGCGTTGCGCGAATCGCTCTGATCGTTGGCCGACTCTCCGGATTGCGGAAGGACGCCGTGGAGAACGATCTGATAAAACGGCACAGAGGTGGTTTCGTTCAAAAACGAGCTGGACGTCATCGGGGTATCGGTGACGAACGAGACATACGGCAAGACAAAGGCATTGGCCTCCGCCACCAGCAGGGGCCCCTTCTGAGTCAAAGCCTCCAGGGACTCCTTCCACACATCCTGTGCAAAATCGCGGGACAGCCCATTATCCCCGAAATCGGAATACAAGGTATTGCCCAGCGTGTGGGCGGACAGCCCGGTAAATCCGGTCATCTTGGACTTTGCGAGCTTCTGGCAAGCCTCCAGCACCTTTTCAGGCGTCAGCAGAAAGCTCGGCTCGGAAACATTGGCTTCAAGCGTTGTCAAATCATAGGTATACTGCATGGCCGGGTTCTTCTGGATGGACGAGGCCGCATCCAATTTTTTGTTGAAACCCCAGCGGCTTTTATAAAGGTTGTTGACGTTGACGCCGAGATAAAGTCCGATCCCCTTCTCCTCGCAGTAGGTCTCGAGGGATTTGAGCTTTTTCGCGCCGCCCAAGCGGCCCTCTGGCTTGAGATCCGTTTGGATAGCACTGCCGGTGCCGTCCTTGTTCCAATACTGATAATCCACCAGAAGCTGGTCGGCGCCCTTTTCACCGAGCTGCGTCAAAATCGTGACCGCATCCTCGTAGCTGGTCAGCGGCACCACGCGGTTGACAGGGAAGCCCAAGATATATTCCTTAGCCATCACCCCGCCGAGAAGCTCCACAACCAGCGGCGCTTCTCCTGCCTTCGCGGTGGTTTTTAGTCCCTGTTCGAAGAGATAATCCCGATACGCGTCAGCCATCCCCACGTAATCAGCGTCCTCCCCTTCGAGAAGGGTGTAACGCACCGCCATGGTTTCGGCCTTAGTCGGGGTCTGCTCGAATATCCGCACGGTTTGTTGTTTCCGTTCGACTAGGACCATATCATAGTCCCGGTAGATGAATTCGGCGTAGACGTTGCTGTAGGAACAACGTTTACCGTTCACCGCCGCATTGATGACGGCTCTGGACTCGCCCTTCGTGATGATGCCGAGGAATGCATGGTCTCCATCCTTCAAGCCGAATACCGGCATCCGGATATCCCGGGTCACCTCCCCCGCCTCCAGGCGGGTGGTCGCCGCGTCCCGGCCATACACATACTGAGCATAATCCTCAACATATCCGTTGTTCTGATTCAGGCCGATGAGGGAGCCCGACCCGTCGGGGAGGAGCAGATACCCCTCCGCCTGCGCATCCGCCGCGCCAAAATAGGGCGCGATCGCCACACGGGTCAAACGGTATTTTTCGTTGGTCTCGCGGATTTCCCCCGACATCAGGGCGATTTCCACGCCATCCTCGCGAAGGTGGACCTCCACCGGGATGAAAAAGCCCTCCCGCTCAAATTGGAACTCCACCCGGAATCCTCCGTCGATGCGTGTCACCGAAGCACCGCCCTTGTCCACGCTGGCGGTTTTGCCATTGAGCGGGCTGATATTCCCGAGCGAGTCCGAATAGCTGATCTGGATTAGGGAGGCCATTCCGAGCCGTGCCACAGGCTGTGCGACGTCGTCCTCCTCGTACTTCTCAGGCGTACTGCTCCAGACGTGCCCGTTTTTGTCCACGACCTGGAACCAGGTTTCCTTTTCGTTGACGCGCAGCTCCAGACGGCTGTTGGAGGCGACCGTTACATACCCATCCTCGGCGGGAGGGAAGGATTCGCTTCCCACCGGCTCCTCCGGAAGATCTCCGGGTTCTGCCAAGGCACAAGGCACAAACGCCAACGCCGCAGTCAGGAGCAGCGCCAGCCCTCCATGAAGGAGGTGCCGCATCCTTGCCGGACAAACCCGTCCGGCCTTCGGATCTGTATCCAATGGCCTGCCGTTCCGATGATACAGGGATTTCATCGTCATCCCCCCCTTTCTAGCGAAGTGAGATTTCCGTGGCCAAGGTGGCGACGAAGCTGATGAGCTGGTTGAACACACTGTAGAAGATGGCCGCGATAATCAGGATGACCACCATACCGCAGAAGGTCAAAAACAACGTGAACAGTGTTTTCCCCAGAGAATACTGGTGCACTTCCTTGATGGCGATGAGCATGGAAAAAGCCGTCCAGATCAGCACGATCCACTTGGCGCCTTCGTAGAATGCGCTTTCATCCCCGGTCAGGATGTTGCTGAGGATCACAACCACCGTCATACCGACGATATAAGGCATCAGCGCATACGAGCAGAACGTCCAGATCTCGAGGAACCGCCCCTTGCCGTCCATGATGGTGGTGATTGCCCAGTTGCAGAGTACGAACACGATGAAAATACCGATGGTGGAGAAAACGGTCACCAGGAGATTGAACTGATCGGTACGGTTCTCATTGAAGCTGAAGCCCGTGACCTGGCGGATCAGGATCGACACGATGAGGAACGCCAGCAGCACGGCGTTCGCCAGCCAGAACGAGCCGCTCTTTTCATCTTTCAGATCGGTATAACCGTTGAGCGGATGGAACATACAGTAGAAAGGATACTTACTCTTGGGGCGGCCCCCGGCGTAAACTTCCTGTTTCTTCTTGCGGCTGATGAGCACGACGGGAACCACGATCAGCGCCACCAGGAGCAGCATGAAAAGGACGAAATACTCACGCAGCAACACCGACCGGTATTCCCGGAACGCATCGGCATAAAGCTGCCGGTCGTTGCCCAGCTTGAAATAGGTCATGGCCTGCCGGTAATCTCCCAGGCCCTCATAGGCCTTACCCAAACCCAAATTGGCGAGTTCGTAATTGTAGTCGCTCGCCAGCACCTGCTTCCAGGGCTCCATCGCTTCCTGATATTTGCCGTCACTGTAAAGAAGCGAGCCTTTTCGGATATTGCGGGCAAACGCCGTCGGTTCAAAAACCGTGATGGAGCCCCGTTCGCTGTCCAGCACCAGCAGGCGATCCCCCTGGGACTCGATTGCCTCCGCCGTGGCGAAGCAGCCCTTCTGTGTTCCTTTGCCGCCGAAGGCATAAAGCAGGGTGCTTTCCTGATCATACTGGAACACACGCCCGCTGCTTTTATCCAGGATGCTGATAAAACCCTCGTCGTCCACCACAATGTCGTTGAGCATCGGGTCTTCGATACGGTCGCCGAACACCTCGTCGGGAAGGACATTCGTCCCCTTGGCGTTGAGCTTGCGGACCTGGCCCGACTCCACATCGTTGCCTTGACGGATGGTGTAGATGAAATCCTTTTCATCAATACAGAAACTGATAAATTCCACCGGAAGGATACGGGCCATATTGTCGGCCTGCTCCTCGGTCAGGATCTGCTTCCAAAGATAATTCATGAGGGTTTCCGCGTTCAGCGTGACGCTTTCAGCGCCATAAAACCCCATGAAGCTGCCGTCCGAATCGAACTGGAGGGCGCCGTTATAGCAGCCGGAGGAGAGCACATACAGCACCCCCGCGCTGTCCTCAAGCATCTTGGTGGGCAGGAACTCAAAGGTTTCCGGCACCACGCTCGCAGACGGGGATTCGATCTTGCTGGTCTGCCGGCCCTCTCCATCCAGGATGTAGACCGCCATCCCCTTTTTATCCGCTACCATCATCCGTCCGTCCGCCGCGACATACAGACCGACGGCCTCCTGAAATTTCAGGGCTTCGCCGTCCGGTGCGGTCGGCTGGATCACACGCTCGAACTGCAGGTCGGCACTGAGTACGACGATCCGGCTGTTTCCCGAATCCAGCACAAACACACGGCCGTCGTCCGCAACGAACAAATCCATCGGTTTCGCCAGTGCGTCGATGCCGAAATCCACGCCGAAATACACCTTGTTGGCCAGATAGGCCGGCGAGGTGGGGACTGCCTCCTCCCAGTAATCATAGGTATACTGAGGAGATGTCGTTTCCGCCAGGGATACGAGCGGCAGCAGGATGAGCAGGGCCGCCGCCAGGGCCAAAAGCCTGCCCGTCTTTGCACATATTGTCTTCATCGTGGCCGTTCACGCCCTTTCCGCCTTATGGGCAGGCTGTTATTTCAGACCCGAAGTGCTCATGGTCTGGATGACATTTTTCTGTGAGAGGGTGAAAATCAGGATGGGCGGGATCATCATCAGCAGCGCGGCGGCGGAGCTGACGCCGGAACGGGCGATGCCGCCTGCCGTGATCGCCGAAACGATGGACGGCAGGACCTTGAGCTCCTCCTGATAGATCATCACGCCGCCGGCGTTGTTCCAGAGCCCCTGGAAGGAGAAGATAATCAGAGTCAGCCACGCCGGCTTGACGTTCGGCATGATGATCCGGGCATAGATTCGAAATTCGCCCGCCCCGTCGATCCGCGCCGCCTCGATCATTTCCGTCGGGATCGTCGTCATAAAATTCATCATCAGATACAGCCCGAGCGAAGAGGCCATCGCCGGCAGGATCAGCGCCCAGTAGGTGTTGATCATGTGCAGCTGGGCCAGCACCACATATTGCGGCAGATACGTCACCGCCGGGGTAAAGAGCAGGGATATTACAATCATCTGCTTGATCCAGCCGTTGCCGGGAAAGGGATGCTTGGCCAGAGGATAGGCCGCCATGCTGGAGAGAAGCAGGTGTCCCGCCGTGCCGACCACGCTGATGAACAGGCTGTTGAATATGTACCGGGACAGCGGCACCCA
>ERZ827101.1181-NODE-1181-length-34249-cov-3.651050_pt1 | contig 34249 bp, 19 predicted proteins | sample MGYA00519869_ERZ827101 | MGnify/ENA primary metagenome ERZ827101 (study PRJEB31778, sample SAMEA3449256) | human gut metagenome | biome: human gut; feature: human-associated habitat; material: faeces | place: United Kingdom | collected 2010/2012 ...
GGCTGGCGGATATGTCATCGACACCACGGAGAACACGTTCCAGGCCATGGTGCAGACCTCCGCCACGTTCCCGATTCTGCTGTTCCTGTGGGTGCCGACCGACGACCGTCTGTTCGCCATGGCACGCGCATTGGGTGACGCGGTGAACAAGCTCAACGGCCAGATTCAGCTGTCCCGCATCGACATCGCATCCAATCCCTCCATCGCACAGGCGTTCCAGATTCAGGGCGCGCCGGCGCTGTTCGCGTTGATCGGCGGCCGTCCGATGCCGATTCTGCAGGGCCTTCCGTCCGACGAGGAACTGCAGCAGATCACAGACGTGGTCGTGCCGAAGCTTATCGCCGCCGCACAGCAGGCCGGCGTGACCGGCACCGCTCCGTATTCGGGCGATCCGGATTCCGACGCGGCCAATTCCGCATCCGCCGGCAGTGTGCAGGATCAGGTGCCGCCGGAACATCAGGAAGCGTACATGCTGGCACAGCAGGGCGATTACGCCGGTGCCGCCGCCGCGTACGAGAAGGTTTTGGAAGCCGATCCGAACGATACGCGCGCCGCCCGCGAACGTGCGAAGGCGCTGCTGCTGGCCCGTTCCGCCAATGCGGACGTGCGCGTGGTGCGTGCCGCTGCCGCCGACAAGCCGGACGATGTGGACGCGCAGCTTGCCGTCGCCGACATCGACATGATCGGCGGGCAGATCCAGGACGCGTTCGACCGTCTGCTTGATTTCGTGGCGGCGGGCCACAAGGCCGACATCGAGCCGGTGCGCCAGCGTCTGCTCGAATACTTCACGATCCCCGAGCCGACCGACGAGCGTCTGAAGCGCGCACGTCGTCGCCTCGCCACCCTCATGTACTGAGCGTGCAGCGCGTGCTGGTTGCGCCGAGCACTCTGATGCATTGAGCGCGCGTACTGACTTTCCCAACGATTGCAAGGTCTGCGTCACGTTTTTCGCCGAATCGTGTCGCAAACGGGCGCAGACCGTGTACAGTAGTGCGTTGCATGGGTTTGTAGCTCAGCGGATAGAGCGTCTGTCTCCGGAACAGAAGGTCGTGGGTTCGATCCCCATCAAGCCCACCGGGCAAGGCTCCAGTCGAACGGCTGGAGCCTTTTTGTTGCTCGTTTGTTGTATTTTTCCGCGGTTTTCCTTGCGATTCCGCCGTTTTCGTGCCTGCTGCGCCGTGTGGTGCCAACTCCGGCCATATCGTTCTGTGAACGGTTTTTCCCGCTTCCACCCATCGGAAAAGTATGATTTCAAGTGCGACGCAAATAGCGCATGTACGGGCATATTGGCACATACTTGGCGCGCGTTTACATACCTTGCGGCAACATACCTTACGACAAAGGAGAACAGTATGAGCGAAAAGCTGGAAGCAGTGGCCACCTCCGAAGCCCCGGCAGCACTCGGCGCCTACAGCCAGGCCGTGAAGGCCAACGGATTCGTGTTCGTCTCCGGCCAGCTGGGCATCGACCCGGCCACCGGCGAACTGGCCGGCGAGAGTGCGGGCGAGCAGGCCGCGCAGGCGCTGAAGAACATCAAGCACATCCTCGACACCGCCGGCTCCGGCATCGAGAATGTGGTCCGCGCCACCATCTACATGAAGAACGTCGAGGACTTCCACGAGGTCGACGACGTATACGCCAAGGTCTTCATCGGCTCCGTCAAGCCGGCCCGCGTGGCCTTTGGCGGCAACGACATTCCGAAGGGCGCGCTCGTCGAGATCGACGCCATCGCCGCGCTCTGAGCATTTCGCACGTTTCGTAGGTATCGCAAGCATTGCGATTACTGCGATTGCCTACCGCTACCTGCGATCAAACGGCCCGCACGCTTTTCCAGCATGCGGGCTGACGCTTTTTTACGGACTTCCGCGGGCTTCTGCACACTTCCGCGAACTATGGACGACCATCGCACGTTGCCGTGAGTCTGACGTATAGTATTTGCGATTGTGCGGCCAGCCAAACTATGTGCCGTACCCAACCAAACGTAAGAGGAGCCGGAAGCAAGCATGGCGCAATCGCAAGAAAAGCCCGACGTCGAACAGGGCGGCCTGGAACGCAAGATGGAAACGCGCCACCTGACCATGATCTCGCTCGGCGGCGTGATCGGCACAGGCCTGTTTTTAAGCTCCGGCTACACCATCCATCAGGCGGGCCCGCTCGGCGCGATCATCGCGTACGCCATCGGTTCGCTGCTCGTCTACTTCATCATGCTGAGCCTCGGCGAGCTGTCTGTGGCCATGCCGTACGCCGGCAGCTTCCACCTGTATGCGAAGCGTTTCATCGGCCCCGGCACCGCGTTCACCATCGCCGTGCTCTACTGGCTGAATTGGGCGGTGGCGCTCGCCTCCGAGTTCACCGCCGCGGGCCTGCTGATGCAACGCTGGTTCCCGCATTCGCCCGCATGGATCTGGTCGGCCGCGTTCATCGTGGTCGTGTTCCTGCTCAACATCCTGTCGGTGCGCCTGTACGGCGAATCGGAATTCTGGTTCGCGTCCATCAAAGTGTTCGCCATCATCGCGTTCATCGTCATCGGCCTGCTCGCCATGTTCGGCGCGATTCCGATCGCCGGCTATGACCACGCGCCCATGTTCGAGAACTTCTACAGCGACGGCTGGCTGCCCAACGGCGTGCTGCCGATCTTCTCCACCCTGCTGACGGTGGTGTTCGCCTTCTCCGGCACCGAAGTGGTCGGCGTCGCCGCCGGCGAGACGAAGGACCCGTCCAAGGCGATTCCGAAGGCCGTGCACACCACCGTGCTGCGTCTGGCGATCTTCTTCATCGGCTCGATCGCCGTCATGGCCGCGCTGATTCCGTGGCGCAAGTCCGGCGTCGACGCGAGCCCGTTCGTGCTTGTGTTCCAGTCGATCGGCATGCCGTTCGCCGGCGACATCATGAACTTCGTGGTGCTCACGGCGGTGCTGTCCGCCGCGAATTCCGGCCTCTACGTGTGCTCGCGCATGGTGTGGTCGCTCGCGCAGGAGGGTATGATTCCGCGCAAGCTCGCCAAAACGAACTTCCACGGCGTGCCCGTTTTCGCGGTGATGTTCAGCATGGCCGGCTCGCTGCTGGCGCTGCTGTCCTCCGTGGTGGCCGCTTCGACCGTCTACCTCGCGCTGGTCGCGGTTTCCGGCCTGGCCACACTGGTGGTGTGGGCGTCGGTTTCCGTCTGCCACTTGCGATTCCGCCACCAATGGCTCGCGCAGGGACATACGGTTGGCGAGCTCAAGTACCGCGCGCCTGGCTACCCGTTCGTGCCGATCGTCGCGATTGTGATGTGCGTCGGCGCGCTGGTTCTGGTGATTTGCGATCCGTCGCAGCGCTCCACGCTGCTGTACATGATTCCGTTCGTGGCGCTGTGCTACACGGGCTACTACGCGTCCGTGGCGTGGCGTGCGAAACGGCATGGCGTGCAGGACGATGCTCAGAACGCCTTGCAAAGCGTTCCGCAGGACGTATCGCAACCCCATCGTGAGGATGGACAGGAAGACTGATTCTGTCAGCGTGCCCGGTATTCTTGGAAGAATGAGTCCAGAAGCCCTTAGTGAACTGATTTTCAACATTGCCAACACCCTTGTCTCCGAAGGCAAGGCAGGCACCCTGACCGCCGATCTGATTCCGCCGCAGGCCAAGTTCGCCGTGATGCGCCCGAAGGACCGCGCACATGGCGATTGGGCGTCCAACGCGGCCATGCAGCTGGCCAAGAAGGCCGGCATGAAGCCGCGCGATCTCGCCGAACTGTTCGCCGCCGAACTGACCAATGCCGACGGCATCAAGTCCGTGGAAGTGGCCGGCCCCGGCTTCATCAACATCACGCTTGACTCCGCCTCCGCGGCGGCCGTGGTGGACGCCGTGCTCGAAGCCGGTGACACGTACGGCAAGAACGACCATCTGGGCGGCGAGACCCTGAACCTCGAATTCGTCTCCGCCAATCCGACCGGCCCGATCCACATCGGCGGCACCCGTTGGGCGGCCGTCGGCGACTCCATGGCCCGCGTGCTCGAAGCCAACGGCGCCAAAGTCGTGCGCGAATATTACTTCAACGACCACGGCGAGCAGATCAACCGCTTTGCCAAGTCGCTCGTCGCCGCGGCCCACGGCGAGGAAACCCCGATCGACGGCTACAAGGGCGCGTACATCGACGAAATCGCCAAGCGTGTCATCGACGAAGCCAACGCGGACGGCGTGGACGTGCTGAGCCTGCCGCGCGTCGACGGCGGCGCCGACCAGGACGGCAACCCGCTCGGCGAAGGCGATTCCGAACAGCGCGAGGAGTTCCGCAAGCGCGCCGTGCCGATGATGTTCGACGAAATCCAGCGTTCCATGAAGAACTTCCGCGTCAATTTCGACGTGTGGTTCCACGAGAACAGCCTGTATTCCGACGGCGAAGTGGACCAGGCCATCGCCGATCTGCGCGCCCGCGGCGACATTTACGAAAAGGACGGCGCCACCTGGTTCGAGTCCACCAAGCACGGTGACGACAAGGACCGCGTGATCATCAAGTCCGACGGCAACTACGCGTACTTCGCCGCCGACATCGCCTACTACCGCAACAAGCGCCACCGCGAGACCAACCCGGCCGACGTGGCGATTTACATGCTCGGCGCCGACCACCACGGCTACATCGGCCGCATGATGGCCATGTGCGAGGCGTTCGGTGACAAGCCGGGCGAGAACATGCAGATCCTCATCGGCCAGCTCGTCAACGTCATGAAGGACGGCAAGGCCGTGCGCATGTCGAAGCGCGCCGGCAACGTCGTCACCATCGACGACCTGACCGACGCCATCGGCGTGGACGCCTCCCGCTATTCGCTGGCCCGCACCGACTACAACTCCCCGGTGGACATCGACCTGAACCTGCTGTCCTCGCATTCCAACGAGAATCCGGTGTACTACGTGCAGTACGCGCACGCCCGCTCCTGCAACGTGGACCGCAACGCGGCCGCCGCCGGCATCACCTACGAAGGCGCCGACGTGAGCCTGCTCGACACCACCGCCGACGGCGAAGTGCTCGCCGCGCTCGCCCAGTGGCCCGCCCTGCTGCGCGAAGCGGGCGACCTGCGCGCCCCGCACCGCGTGGCCCACTACCTGGAGGACCTCGCCGCCACCTACCACAAGTGGTACAACGTGGAGCGCGTCGTGCCGATGGAGCTCACCGACCCGGAGGCCCGCGGGGAACAGGCCGACGCCATCCGCATCGCCAAGGCTCCGGAACCGGCGCGCGCCGCCGCCCGACTCAAGCTCAACGACGCCGTGCAGACGGTCATCGCCGAAGGCCTCGACCTGCTCGGCGTCACCGCCCCCGACAAGATGTGACCGGCAGGAGATAACGCAAACCATGTCTGTGAGTCCAATCTGGCCGGCCGGCTCGGCCGTGAACGACGAAGGCGAGATCACCTTCCACGGCCGTACCGCCGCAAGCCTGCTCGACGAATTCGGTTCGCCGCTCTACGTCATCGACACCGATGACGTGCGCGCCCGCGCCACGAAATTCGTGCATGCCGCGTCCCACGCGTTCAACAACACCGTCACCCACGTCAGCTTCGCCGGCAAAGCGCTGCTGAGCAAGGAAATCTGCCGCATCGTCACCGAATCCGGCATGCTCATCGACACCTGCACCATGGGTGAGATGCGCATCGCGCTCGCCGTGGGCGTCCCAGGCCGCCGCCTCGTGCTGCACGGCAACAACAAGTCCGATGCGGAAATCGAGCTGGCCATCGAACAGGGCTTCAACAAAATCGTGATTGACGAGCCGGATGAGCCGGCACGCATCGCCGCGATCGCCAAGCGGCTCGGCAAGCGCGCCCGCGTCATGCTGCGCGTCACCTCCGGCATCCACGCCGGCGGCCACGAATTCGTGTCCACCGCGCACGAGGACCAGAAGTTCGGCGTGGCCCTGCTCCCCGCCGGAGCCGACGCGGGCAAGCTTGCTGTGCTCGACGACCTGACCGACGTGACGCCGGCAGGGTCGAACGCACGATTGGGGGAGAACGCGTCTTCCGCCGACGGCTCCGACCACTCCGCCCACGCGGAACGCAAGCTCCAGTACGACGTCAAATACCCGTACGACCTGAGCCACGAGAAGGTCTCCGAAGGCGACCGCAAGCTCGCCGAAGCCATGACCATGGTGGCCGACGGTCCGGCGCTCGCCGTGCTGAAGGACATCTACCACCATCAGGACGTGCTCGAACTGGTCGGCGTGCACTCGCACATCGGATCCAACATCCATGACGCGGACGCTTTCATCCAGGCGGCCAAGCGCATGATGCTGCTGCGCAAGACCTTCTACGCCACCGATGCGTACACCCTGCCGGAGGTCGATCTGGGCGGCGGCTATTCCGTGGCCTACACCGACGGCGAGGATTCCATGGACATCGACGTGGAGCTCGGCAGGCTCGCCGACGCGGTCAGCACCGTGAACCGCGCGCTCGGCATGCCGGCCCCGGTCATCTCCTTCGAGCCGGGCCGCTGGACGGTGGCCCCGACGGGCGTCACGCTGTACCGCGTGGGCACCGTCAAGCCGGTGCAGCTGAACGGTGAAGCCAAAGACAAGGGCGGCAATCCGGTGACGGAACGCGTGTACGTGTCCGTGGACGGCGGCATGTCCGACAACATCCGCCCGGCGCTGTACGGCTCCGACTACACCGCGAGAATCGCGAATCGCAAGGGATCCGACGAGACCAAGCTGTGCCGCGTGGTCGGCATGCACTGCGAATCGGGCGACATCGTCGTCAACGAGGTGCGTCTGCCGGCCGACATCAGGCGCGGGGACATTCTCGCCGTGCCCGTCACCGGCGCGTACGGCCGCACGATGGCCAGCAACTACAACCAGGCGCTGATTCCCGCCGTGGTCGGCGTCGGCGAGGCCGGCGCACACGTCATGATCCGCCGGCAGACGATCGACGATCTGCTGAGCTGGGACGTCAGCGAATAGTCCACGATTGCGTCTCACGGTATGGACGGTTTTCGGGCTTCCTTGCGGGGAAAGCTTCGGAAACCGTCCATTTTCTTGATATTCCGCGGCCTTACGTCATATTGAGACCGTACAATAAGCAAGGTCACACCAATACTTCACATTCAAGGGAGGATGCCTTGGCACAGGAAGATGTTGCGCCGATTCGCGTTGGATTGCTGGGCGCAGGTACCGTCGGTTCCCAGACCGCACGCCTGCTGGTCGAGCAGAAGGACGAGCTTGCCGCACGTATCGGCCGCCCGATCGAACTGACCGGCGTCGCCTGCCTTGACCCGGCGGAAACCGATCCGTTCCCGTGGATCGACAAGGCCATCGTGACCACCGACACCATGAGCGTGGCCACCAATTCCGACATCGTCATCGAGCTGATCGGCGGCACCGGCGTGGCACGCAAGTTCGTGCTCGCCGCCATCGAATCCGGCGCCTCCGTGGTCACCGCCAACAAGGCGCTGCTGGCCAAGTACGGTCCGGAAATCTACGCGGCCGCCGAAGCCAAGGGCGTCGACATCTACTTCGAAGCCTCCGTGGGCGGCGCCATCCCGTTCCTCAAGCCGCTGCGCGAATCCCTCGTCGGAGACAAGGTGACGAGCATGCTCGGCATCGTCAACGGCACCACCAACTACATCCTCGACGAGATGACCACCAAGGGCCTCGACTTCGATGACGTGCTCAAGGACGCACAGGCCAAGGGCTACGCCGAAGCCGATCCGACCGGCGACATCGAGGGCTACGACGCGGCCAACAAGGCCGCCATCATGGCCACCCTCGGCTTCCATACCTCCGTCACCATCGACGACGTCTCCGTCGAAGGCATCACCAAGATCACCGCCGACGACATCGCCGCCGCCACCGCGGAAAACAAGGTGATCAAGCTGCTCGCCGTCGTGGAGAACACCGATGCCGGCGTGTCCGCGCGCGTCTACCCGGCACTGATCTCCAATACCCATCCGCTGGCCTCCGTGCACGGCTCCTTCAACGCCGTGTTCGTCAAGGCCGAAGCCGCGGACGACCTCATGTTCTACGGCCGCGGCGCCGGCGGCGCTCCGACCGCCTCCGCGGTCGTCGGAGACGTCGTGACCGAAGCCCGCCATATCGCACAGGGCTGCACCGGCCCGTCCATCCCGCTGTACAAGGATCTGAAGAAGGCTCCGATCAAGGCTTCCAAGGCCGAGTTCGCTGTCCGCTTCGTGATTCACGACAATCCGGGCGTGCTCGCCGCGATCGCAGCCAAGTTCGCCGACCATGGCGTGTCCATCAACGGCGTGAACCAGGATTTGAAGCCGACGCTGAAGGATCCGGGCTACGATGGCGAACTGCAGCAGCTGCGTCTGGTCACCCACATGACCGACGAGCTCACCCTGCGCGAAACCGTCAAGGACGTGTGCGAGCTGGATTGCGTGTGCGGAGAGCCGTCGATCCTGCGCGTGCTGAACTGATATCGGATGCGATTCGGGCCCATGATGAGATTGGCATGCAAGCCATGCCAAGCCGCCATCATGGGCCCGAATACGATACATGGGTGCGGTTCCCCCTGAAATTTGACTCTGGCACTGCCACGGTATACGGTGCTTGATTTGTAATGAAGATGTGACGAAGGACGACGAGAGATGACTCCAGTTACCCGCAAGGTGCGTGTGAAGGTTCCGGCCACCAGCGCCAATCTTGGCTCCGGCTTCGATACGGTCGGTTTGGCCTTGGACTACCATGACGAGCTTGAATTCACGCTGAGCGCCGACCCGGTGAACACCGCGGCGCAGGTGATGATTGAAGGCGAGGGCGAGGACACCCTGCCGCGTGACGAGACGCACCTGGTGGTCTCCACGTTCCGCCGCGCATGCCAGACCTTCGGCCTGGGACGTGTCGGATTCATTCTGCAGGCGCACAACAACATTCCGCAGGCGCGAGGCATGGGCTCCTCCGCCGAGGCCATCGTCGCCGGCATCGCCGCCGCGGCAGCCTTCGCGCAGGACGACGACCTCAACCGCGACGCCGTGTTCGAGCTGGCCGCCGCCATCGAAGGCCATCCGGACAACGTGGCCCCGGCCGTGTACGGCGGCCTGACCATGTCCTGGGACATGGAGACCGCGGAAGGTGTCGGATCCGTGCCGATTCCAGGCGGCGAGCCGATGCACAACGGCTTCCACACCATCAACTACCGCGTGGCGGACGATCTGACCGCGGCCGTGTTCGTGCCGGACTACGAGCTGTCCACCGAAAAGGCCCGTCAGGCGTTGCCGACTGAGATTCCGTTCAAGGACGCCGTGCACAACGTCTCCCGTGTGAGCCTGCTGCCGGCCGCCATGAACCCCGCGATGCTGGCCTCCGGCTCGCGTCAGAACGCCAACGCACTGCTGTTCGCGGCCACGCAGGACCGCCTGCATCAGCCGTACCGCGCCTCGCTGATGGAGCCGTCTTGGGCGCTGATTGAGAAGATGCGCTCCCACGGCTTCGCCTCCACCGTGTCCGGCGCCGGCCCATGCGTGCTTGTGCTGCACCATGGCGACGCTCACGAGGAGCTTGAACAGATCGCCGCCGAAGAGCTGGCATCCGGCCATTGGCGTGTGCTGCATCTCGCGGTCGACACCAAGGGCGTGCAGGTGGAACGCGCATGAGCATCCCGCTGATTCTCGCCTCCCAGTCCCGTCCACGCCGTGACGTGCTGTTCTCCGCCGGCATCTGCCCGACCATCCGTGTCTCGCACGTCGACGAGCCTGCCGCGCTTGAACGCGAGGCGGCCGCGCTTGGCGTCACCGTGAACGACCTGAGCGTCGAACAGCGTGTGATGATTCTCGCCACGGCGAAGGCCGAGGCCGTGCACCAGGCGTATCGCAACATCGCCGATACCGCGGCGCACGCGCGCGGGGAGCGCGTGGTCGGCTTCCCGCTCCGGGCAGCAGACGATCGCGACGCATCCTCGGCGGGCACAGCCGCACGCACGGACAGCGCGCAGTCCGCCGACGAGACGAAGACCCGCGATTTCTCCGGCATCGCCATTCCCACCGTCGCCGAGCCGATCGCCGATTTCGTGGATGGCCGTCCAAGCCTGACCCGTTCGAAGGCCGGCCCGCTGATTCTCGGCTGCGATTCCATGTTCCTGCTGGACGGCGAATGCTACGGCAAGCCGCATAGCGAAGAGGTAGCGCGCGAACGGCTGCGTGCCATGCGCGGTGCCACCGGCGAGCTGTGGACCGGCCATTGCCTCATCGACTTCGCGTCGGGCCGCATGGTGCGCGGCGCCAGCAAAGCGACCCTGCACTTCTGCGAATATTCCGACCTGGATATCGAACGCTACATCGCCACCGGCGAGCCGCTGGAAGTGGCCGGATCGTTCACTTTGGAAGGTTTCGGCGGCGCGTTCATCGACTCGATCGAAGGCGATCCGCACGGCATCATCGGCCTGAGCCTGCCGTTGGCGCGCCGTCTGGCGGCGCAATTGGGCGTCGAATGGACCGACCTGTGGAACGTCACCCGCTCCGACCTCGCGCCGGACGCCGAATATGATGCGAAAACGGGAGCCGCGAAGCCGCTGCCGCCCAAGGAGAACGTGCACCAGCCGGGAGACGGCTGGGTCAATTGCGCCTGCGGTCGCAAGCATTGGGGCACGAACGGCGCGTCCGGCGTGCTCTTGGCCCGCCGCAGCGAGACGACCGGTGAGGTGACGCACGTCGTCATGCAGCACCGCGCGGTATGGAGCGCGGAAGGCGGCACGTGGGGCATTCCCGGCGGTGCCACCGCCGACAGCGAAAGCCCGATCGAGGGCGCGTTACGCGAATCGTACGAGGAAGCCAACATCACGCCGGAGGACATCGACGTGGTCGGCTCATACTGCGAGGACCACGGCCCATGGTCGTATACCACGGTGTTCGCCTTCGAAAAGCCGGGGCATCGTGTCGAGCCCAAAGCCAACGACGACGAAAGCATGGAGATCGAATGGGTGCCGGTCGATGACGTGCCCAACCGCAAGCTGCTGACCGCCATGCGCACCGATTGGCCCAACTTCGCGGCGCGTCTGCGTGCTTTGGCGGCCGTGCGGTAGCCTGCGCGCAGTGTGCCGCATCCTTGGAGCATGAGGGTTGTTAGCGCTAACTGAAGTTGTGTGTACAATAGGCGAACGTACCAACAGTTGTGTGCGAAAGGCGACGGGGCATGGCAGGTAAACGCAATGCGGGCAATAAGCGTCCTTCGATGTTCGAAGTGGCGAAGCTGGCTGGTGTGAGCCACCAGACGGTCTCGCGCGTCATCAACCATTCGCCGGACGTCTCCGACGCCACCCGCGAGAAGGTGCAGAAGGCCATCGACCAGCTCGGATACCGTCCCAGCAACTCCGCCCGCGCGCTCGCCTCGCACCGGTCCCGCACCATCGGCCTGATCGCCGGCGGCCAGCATTTCTATGGCCCGATCTCCACGATTTCCGCGATTGAGACGATGGCCCGCCAGCATGGCCTGTTTGTGACGGTGAGCATGGTGCATGAGGCGCTGTGCTCGCAGGAGGAATTCGACGACCTGTGCCGCACCTTCGACGAGATGAACGTCGATGCGTTCATCTTCCTCACGCCCACCGATGTCATGTTTTCCGCGGCATGCCGGACGCGGATCGCGCAGCCTCGTGTGATCGTCACATCCACGCACGGTGGCATCGGCGTGCAGGACGGCCTGCGGCTGATGAAGTCCGCCGACCGCCGCCGCGTATCCGTCGTCGGCATGGACCAATGGTCCGCGATGGCCGACGTGATGCATCTAGTCGTGGAATACGGGCACCGTTCGGTGCTGTATTTCGCCGGTCCCAAGGAGTGGCGCGACGCGGCGACGCGCCTGCTGGCATGGAACAAGCTATGCGCGGCCAATGCAGTCAATTCCGTGACGGTGCAGTGTGAGACCTGGGAATCCTCTGAAGCGTACGGCAAGATGAACCACATCCTCGACAACATCGGCCGCACCGGCGGCAATCTGCCGACATGCATGGTCTGCGCCAACGACAGCCAGGCCGTGGGTGTGGCCCGCGCGCTGCATGAGCATGGCGTGCGCATTCCGCAGGATGTGAGCCTGGTGGGTTTCGACGACATGCCTGCCATGGACAATATGTTCCCGCCGCTGACCACGGTCCGCCCCGGCTTTGAGCAGCTGGGTGTCGCCGCCATGCGCGAGACGCTGTACTTGCTGGGCGCGGGGGAGGAGAACTCCTTCGGATCATCGCAGCATGGCGTCGGACTGGTGTCGGCGCAGATGGTCAACCGCAGCTCCCTGGGTCCTGTCCGCCGCCGCTAAGGCGCTGCTTCTTTTCGATTTGCTCGTATATTCATTGCTCCGATGACACGTCGGATTTGGTGCGTCACGGGTTTGTGCCTACAATAGTGAGCGTTAACAGTGAGCGCTAACATTCAGTTGACAGAGTGGTTGCGAGGCGCTCGGACGCAAGGAGTTCGTGAACTATGACGCAAGAGCAGGTCGCAGTGACCGCCGAGAAGATCCGCGCAGGCAAGACGAGCCTGGGCATCGAGTTCGGCTCCACCCGCATCAAGGCGGTGCTCATCGATGACGCCTACCACACCATCGCGGCGGGCGACTATGAGTGGGCCAGCCATCTCGAGGACGGGCTGTGGAGCTACACCCAGGAGGAAATCTGGAAGGGTTTGCAGACCGCATACGCCCGGATGGCCGGCGACGTCGAAACCGCCTATGGCGAACGGCTGACCCACGTGGGGCACATCGGCTTCTCCGCCATGATGCATGGCTACCTCGCCTTCGACAAGTCCGGCGAACTGCTCGTGCCGTTCCGCACCTGGCAGAACACCAACACCCACGAAGCCCACGAGAAGCTTTCCGAGCTGTTCCAGTACAACATTCCGGAACGCTGGTCCGTGGCGCACCTCTACCAGGCGGTGCTCAACCACGAGGAGCACGTCTCCAAGGTGGACTACATCACCACACTCGCCGGCTACGTGCACTGGAAGCTCACCGGCGAGAAGGTGCTCGGCGTGGGCGACGCCTCCGGCATGTTCCCCATTGACCCGGCCACCCATACCTACGAAACCGAGTTCATCAAGCGATTCGACGCGATCGAGGAAGTCGCCGCGCAGCCGTGGAAGCTTGAGAACCTGCTGCCCCGTCCGCTCGTGGCGGGCACCCCGGCCGGCACGCTCACCGCCGAAGGCGCCAAACTGCTCGACCCGACCGGCACCCTTCAGCCGGGCGTCGTCCTCGCCCCGCCGGAAGGCGACGCGGGCACCGGCATGGTCGCCACCAACTCCGTGCGCGTGCGCACCGGCAACGTCTCCGCCGGCACTTCGATTTTCGCCATGGTCGTGCTCGAGCACAAGCTGGCGCGCCTGCATCCGGAAGTCGACCTCGTCACCACCCCAGCCGGCGACCTGGCCGGCATGAGCCACGCCAACAACTTCACTTCCGATCTCAACGCCTGGGTCGGCCTGTTCGGACAGTTCGCCGCCGCGATCGGCCAACCGGTCGATGCCGGCACGCTGTACGGCACGCTGTTCCGCGCCGCGATCGCGGACGATGTCGACGCCGACTGCGGTGGTCTGCTCAACTATCCGTTCCGCTCCGGCGAATTCCTGGCTGGCCTGCCGGAAGGCCGACCGCTGTTCGCCCGCAGTCCGGAGGCGCGCATGAGCCTCGGCAACTTCATGAGAACCCAGCTGTTCAGCGCCTTCTCGCCGGTCAAGATCGGCATGGATGTGATGACCAAGGACGAAGGCGTCGCCGTCGACTCGCTCGTCGGCCACGGTGGCATCTTCACCACGCCGAAGGTCGCGCAGAAGATCCTCGCCGCCGCATTCGACACCCCGATCAAGGTCATGGCCACCGCCGCCGAAGGCGGAGCGTGGGGCATGGCCGTGCTCGCCGACTATCTGTGGCACGCCGGCCAGCCGCTCGCCGACTACCTCGACGCCCGCGTCTTCGCCGACGCGGCCTCCACCACGGAAGCGCCGGACGCCAACGACGTGGCCGGCTTCGAAGCCTTCTTCGACCGCTTCCGCAAGGGGCTGCCGATCGAGCATGCCGCCATCGAAAGCATCCCGCTGGAAACCAAATAACCGTCCATCGCAACAACAGCAAGCCTGACGAAAGGAACACAATATGGCAACGTTGGCTGATTACGGCCCGGAAGTACGAGCTGAGGTCAAGCAGGTGCGCGAAGTGGTCGCCACCCTGCACGAGCAGCTCATCAAGTGGAATCTGGTGGTGTGGACCGCAGGCAACGTCTCGCAGCGTCTGCACACCGCCGATCTGATGGTCATCAAGCCGTCCGGACTGCGCTACGAGTACCTCACCCCAAGCTCGATGGTCGTGTGCGACCTTGACGGCAACGTGGTCGACGGCGCCGAAGCGCCGAGCTCCGACACCGCGTCCCACGCGTACATCTACCGCCACATGCCCGACGTGTACGGCGTGGTGCATACCCACTCCACCTACGCCACCGCATGGGCGGCCACCGGCCAGAACATTCCGTGCGGCCTGACCATGATGGGCGACGAGTTCGGCGGCCCGGTGCCGGTCGGCCCGTTCCGCCTCATCGGCTCCGAAGCCATCGGCGAAGGCGTGGTCGAAACCCTGAAGAAGTATCCGAAGTCCCCGGCCGTGCTCATGCAGAACCATGGTCCGTTCACCATCGGCAAGGACGCGGAAGCCGCCGTCAAGGCCGCCGCCATGACCGAAGAGGTGGCGCACACCATGTGGGCCGCCAAGCAGCTCGGAGACATCATCCCGATCTCCCAGGAAGACATCGATAGCCTTAACGACCGCTACACCAACGTCTACGGCCAGCACTGACGCGACGGAAACTGAAACGACAAACCCAACAACGAAGTAAGGAATAATCCAACATGGCAATGGAAAACCCATTTGAAGGCAAGGAAATCTGGTTCGGCGTCGGATCGCAGGACCTCTACGGCGAGGAGGCGCTGCGCCAGGTGGCCCAGCAGACCGGCGAGATGGTCGACTTCCTCAACGCGACCGGCAAGATCCCGGCCAAGATCGTGCTCAAGCCGACCCTGAAGTCCTCCGACGGCGTCAAGGCCTTCATGACCGAAGCCTCCGCCAACCCGAACGTCATCGGCGTGATCACCTGGTGCCACACCTTCTCCCCAGCCAAGATGTGGATCCGCGGCCTCGAAGTGCTGACCAAGCCGCTGCTGCAGCTGGCCACCCAGCACCACAAGGAAATCCCGTGGGAGACCATCGACATGGACTTCATGAACCTGAACCAGGCCGCCCACGGCGACCGTGAGTTCGGCTACATCGTGTCCCGTCTCGGCATTCCGCGCAAGATCGTCGTCGGCCACTACACCGATCCGGAAGTCGCCGAAAAGGTCGGCACCTGGGCCCGCGCCTGCGCCGGCTGGGATGCCTCCCAGAACATGAAGGTCATGCGTTGGGGCGACAACATGCGCAACGTGGCCGTCACCGAAGGCGACAAGACCGAAGCCGAACGCGTGTTCGGCGCTTCGATCAACACCTGGGCCGTCAACGACCTCGTCGCCGCCTACGAGAAGGTCAAGGACAGCCAGGTCAAGGACCTCATCGAAGACTACAAGGCCAAGTACGACGTGGCCCCCGAGCTGCTTGATTCCCGCTACGATGAGCTGTTCATCGCAGCCAAGGAAGAGGCCGCCATGGTCAACATGATGCGTGAGAACGGTTGCACCGCCGGCGTCGACAACTTCGAAGACCTCGGCACCCTGCCGCAGCTGCCGGGCGTCGGCCCGCAGCGCTTCCCGTCCGAGTACGGCTGGGGCTTCTCCGCCGAAGGCGATTGGAAGACCTCCGTGCTGGTGCGCATCGGCGCCGTGATGGGCTACGGCCTTGAGGGTGGCGCCTCCCTGATGGAGGACTACTCCTACAACTTCGTGCCGGGCAACGAGTTCGACATGGGCTCCCACATGCTGGAAGTCTCCCCGTCCATCGGCACCATCGCCAAGCCGAAGCTGGCCATCTATCCGCTGGGCATCGGCGGCAAGTCCGACCCGGTCCGTCTGGTGTTCTCCGGCAAGCCGGCCGACGCCGTCGTGGTCTCCATGGCCGACGAGCGCGAACGCTTCCGCCTGCTCATGGACGAGGTCACCATCGTCGAACCGCAGGGCTCCCTGAAGAACCTGCCGTGCGCCCGCGCCGTGTGGAAGCCGAAGCCGGACCTGAAGACCGCTGTGCAGTGCTGGATCACCGCCGGTGGCTCCCACCACACCTGCATGACCACGTCCGTCGGTCGTGAGGCTTGGGAGGACTTCGCCCGCATCGCCGGCGTCGAACTCGCCGTCATCGACGAGAACACCAACGCCCGCCAGTTCGAGAAGGAGCTGGAGCTGAGCGAAATGTACCACCGCCTCAACAACCGTCACTGAAATAACGGAGCGTTAACAGCACGGCAGGAAACTTGACGTACCTTCGTGCGCCGGCGTTTCCTGCCGCACTGTTACCGCACGTGTTATCTCAGCGATACGGGGTGCGCTTAAAAAACAGCACGGCGGGGAAGTTGACGTACTTTTGTACGCAGCGTTCCCCGCCGTGCTGTTTTTGTTTACCTATGTGCGGCTCAGCGCTTGCCGGCGTACAGCTGGCGGTCGATCACGTCGGCGAACACGCGGTTCACTGCCGGACGCACCACCTTCAGCGACGGCGTCAGGCACTTGTTCTCCTGCGTGAACTGCGCATCCAGCACCACGAACTTACGCACGGATTCGGCGCGCGAAACCGTCGCGTTCGCCTTGTCCACATACTTCTGAATCTCGTCATGAACGGCGGCGGTAGCCGCCACGCGGTCAAGCGGCGTATCCGCGGACAGGCCCACGGACGGCAGCCAGGCCGCCAATCCTTCCGGATCGAGCGTGACCAGCGCGCCGATGAACGGACGATTATCGCCCACCACCACGGCATGCTCCACAATCGGACACTTCGCAATCTCCTGCTCCATCGGAATCGGCGACACGTTCTTGCCGCCGGCGGTGATGATGATGTCCTTCTTGCGGCCCGTAATCGTAATACGACCCTCATCGTCGATCGACGCAAGATCGCCGGTGCGCAGCCAACCGTCCTCGGTGAACACCTCGGCCGTTTTCTCCGGCAGATTGTGGTAACCCATGAACACGTTCGGTCCCTTGACCTGCAGCTCGCCATCGTCGGAAATACGCACGGACGATCCCGGCGCAGGCTGGCCGACGGTACCGATCACATTGTCCGTGACGCGGGTCGCGGCAAACGGCGCCGCGGTTTCCGTCATACCGTAGCCCTGGATCATCGGCAGGCCGATGCCATTGAAGAAATGCGCCAGCGACACGTCCAGCGGAGCGCCACCGCACGCCACATAACGGATACGCGGGCCCAACGCGCCACGCACGGTGTGGTATACGGACGCCTCATACGACAGGTGTTCGGCGGTCTGCTTCATGGTCGGTTTCTCGCCAGCCTGCTGCATGCGCGACCAGTCGCGCGCGGATTCGGCGGCCTTGAGGAACAGGCGGCCCTTCCAACCCATGCCGGCCTTGCGGGAAGCCGCGTTGTACACCTTCTCGAACACGCGCGGCACGCCCAGCAGGTACGTCGGCTCGAACGAACGCACATCCGGCAGCAGCGTCTTGGTGTCCGGCAGATAGCCGACCACGCCGTCATCGGAAGCGATCGACGCGTACTGGATGAAGCGCGCGAAGCAGTGGGCGAGCGGCAGGAACAGCAGCAGACGCGGATGGTCTTCAAGAATCATCTCGTGCAGCGCAAGGCTGCCGGCACGCGTGATCGACACGAAATTGCGATGCGACAGCTCGGCACCCTTCGGTGCCCCCGTGGAACCGGACGTGTACACGATGGTGGCCAGATCGTCGGCACGCACCGACGCGATACGCTCGTCCAGCTCTTCGTCGGACACGGTGACGCCCAATCCCTCCAGCGCGCCCATGGCATTGGCGTCAAGCATCAGAATATGCTTCAGAGACGGGCAGCGGCCAATCACGGAATCAAGACGGTCGAAGCGTTCGCGATCGTCGGCGATGGCGAGCTTTACGTTGGAATCGTTGAGAATGCGTTCGGCCTGCGCCGCGGAATCGGTGTCATAGATCGGCACATTGACCGCGCCGATTGCGGCCAGTGCGAAATCAAGCACGCCCCACTCGTAACGGGTGGTGGAGAAGAGGGTGACGGCATCCCCCTTGCCGATGCCGAACGCGATCAGGCCTTTGGCCGCGGAGAGTACGTTCTTGTGGAATTCGCCGGTCGTCACCTTGGTCCACTGGCCCGGAGCGGTTTTGCGTTCCGCGATCACGGTGTCTTCGCCGGTGCGCTTGATGCGTTCGGTAAGCAGGGAGTAGATGGATTCGTCGTCGCGTACTTCGACGGATGCGCCCGGGGTCGTGTACTCGGTGAGCATGAAGTGTTCTCTTTTCTTGCGTTTCCGCGGTTTTCGTGGGTTTTGCGATATATGCGATCGCTGCGATTGCGGTGATCGGTGACGTGCTTTTCGCGTCCTGTGTCGCGCCTCGCATATCGTAAGTTACGGTGACGTAAGTCCGCATTGTAAGAAACAACAAGAAATATGGCGACGGGTTTGTTTGAACTGACAAAGTGGCACGAAACGTCAACGGAACGGGGGATTGGTACACGGATGCATCATCTCGAAAAAAAGGTTTGACGCGTTCGATCGCAGGGTGTCCAACGGGTTGCGCGACGGGTTCGAGAGGGGTGGCCCTTACGGGCGAAAACGGTGGAAAATGCGGCAAAACTGGGCGGAGTGACGTTGCGAACCACAACATGTTCCGTGTACACTCAAGTTTGGCGCAACTACCCCTTGCGCCTAGGCTGTTTGCTCAACGGCGAACATTCAGCCGCCTCACTTTTCGCCGTTCCCTTGGTTTTCTGTGGTTTTGCTGTTGTGCATTTGCTTGCGAGTTCTGATGGTTTTCTAGATTTTTCCGACGATTTTCTGCGATTGCCGTTCCGTCATTGCCTTTCGTCGGTATGCCCGATACGCTTGGAGCGGATGGCGGTATTGCAAACGATTGGAAAAGGGGCATGATGTTCGACAAGCGGCTGTTTTCCTTGGCTGACGGCGTCGGTCGATTGATCGCGGCGAAAGTCGCCTGCCAATGGCTGGGCCTCGTGGCCAACATCGCCTTCGTCGTGGCCGTGGTGCGTATGCTGCAACCGCTGTTCGCGCCCGTACCGTCCGCCACCGCGCCCTGCATCGCCATTATTCTTATTGCCGCGGTCGTGCGATTCGTCACCATTCGCGCCGCCGCACGTTTCGGTAGCGAGGCCGCCGAACGCGTCAAACTCGCGCTGCGTGAGAAACTGTTCAATAAGATGCTCGCGCTCGGCCCGTCCTACGCGCAGCGCGTGCGCACCGCCGGCGTGGTGCAGTCCGCGGGCGAAGGCATCGAACAAATCCAAAGCTTCTTCGAACTGTTCCTGCCGCAACTGTGCTACGCCGTGCTCGCCCCCATCACGCTGTTCGCCGTGCTTGCGCCGATCGACCTGCCCACCGCCGCGACGCTGCTCGCCTGCGCGCCGCTCATCGTGCTCATCGTCGGCATGGTGGCGATGCGTGCCGCCCGCGTATTCAAGAAATACTGGGGCAAATACACGGATATGGGGGCGTCGTTCCTCGATAATCTGCAGGGACTTGAGACACTGAAAACCTTCGATGCGGACGAGCGCGCCGCACGAGTCATGGACGAGAAGGCCGAACAGTTCCGCGTGATGACCATGAACGTGCTGCAAATCCAACTGCGTTCGCTCACGGCGATGGATGCCGTGGCATACGGTGGCGCGGCCGCCGGCATCGGCGTTGCGGTATGGCGATTCGTATCCGGCTCGCTCTCGCCGTCTGGCGTTTTCGCGCTGTCCGGCGTGCTGCCGCTTGGTTTGACGCCGATCGCCGCGGTATTGCTGACGATTCTGCTAGCCGCCGATTTCTTCATTCCGCTGCGACAGCTCGGCTCGTATTTCCACGTTGCGATGAACGGCATGACGTCCACGAAACGTATTTTCGCGCTGCTCGACGCGCCCGAACCGGAGCATGGCAGCAAGGAACTGCCGGAATTCGGGGCTTCCGGGCGTGGTGTCGGCGTGGAGTTTCGTGGTGTTTCGTACCGGTATGCGGACGCGGATGTGGATGCTGGGAGTGCTGCTGGTGCGGGGCCTGACGCTGCCGGGTCTGCGGGTGCCGGTGTTGCGAGTCCCCGTCGTATATCGTCCACATCGCATTCCGATATGCGGAACGCGGATGTGGACAGCGTTGATGAGGGCGGCGGGGCGGGTGACGCGCGCGAAACGCGCTACGCCTTGCGCAACGTGGCCCTCCGTGCGCTGCCCGGCGAAGTCACTGCGATCGTCGGGCCATCCGGTTCCGGCAAGTCCACAGCCGTCCAGCTGCTTGCCGGCACGCTTGTCGGATATGAAGGCGATGTGCTGCTGTCCGAAATGCCATCCGGAATGCAGGACGAAGTGCTGGGCGCTATGTTAAGCAGTGCGGCGCCGGATGACAGTGAAACCCTGAAATCGCACCAAATCCGCGACCTCACCGCAGCATCGCTCACCCGCGAAATCTCCATCGTCTCCGCGCACAGCCACCTGTTCGCCGGCACCCTGCGCGACAACCTGCTCATGGCCCGCGCCGACGCCACCGACAACGAGCTGTGGCAGACGCTGGAAGCCGCGCATATCGACGATTTCGTGCGCGCGCAATCGCGAGGACTCGATATGCCGATCACGCAGGACGGCGCGAATCTGTCCGGCGGGCAGAAACAGCGCATTGCGATCGCCCGTGTACTGTTGCGCAGGTCGGCCGTCTATATTTTCGACGAGGCGACCAGCAGCGTCGACGCGGACAGCGAAACGTTGATTTTGCAAACGATTCGCGCGCTCGCCGACGCCGGCGCAACCGTGCTGATGGTCACGCACCGCATGGCGAACGCGGCCGACGCGGACCATGTCGTAGTGTTTGATGGGGGTGTCGTCGTCGAGCAGGGCGCGCATGACGATCTCATGGCCGCGGACGGCACGTATGCCAAGCTGTTCCGGGCGCAGGAAAGCGTGGAACGGGTGGGATTGTCTGGTCGCGTCGCGCCGCGCGTATCGCGTATGACTCATGCGTCTGGTGCGTTTGCCGTGTCTCGGATGTCTGGTTCCGCCAAATCGAACGCCAGTGGCGCCAAATCGGACATGCCAACAACCCAAGTCATCGCCCGCTTGCTGCGCGAAGTCGGCCCACTGCGCAAACCCATGGCCATCGCCTGCGCGTGCGGCATCCTCGGCCACCTCGCCGCCACGTTCCTGCCGGTTTTCGGCGTCGCCGCGCTGTTTGCCGCAGCTGGCGCAAAAGTCTGGAATCTCAGCCTTCCCGCGGCAATCGCAGCCATGATTATCTGCGCACTGATCCGCGGCGGCATGCGCTACGCCGAACAGTACATGAACCACAATGTCGCCTTCCGCCTGCTCGCGCTGTTCCGGTCGAAAACGTTTGCCGCGCTGCGTCGCCTCGCGCCCGCCAAACTGTCCGGCAAAGGCAAAGGCGACCTGATCTCGCTGGTCACCACCGACGTCGAACTGCTGGAAATCTTCTTTGCGCACACCATTTCGCCGGTTGTCATCGCCATCGCGACCACCGTGCTTTACACGGTCGCATTGCTTACGTTGAGCCCTGCGATCGCTGTCACGCTGGTCATCGCGCACCTGACCGTCGGCATCGTGCTGCCGAAACTCTTCGCCACGGCGGTAGGCGGTCTCGGTGGGGATATTCGCCGCGAATCCGCCCAACTTGATGACGAAATGCTCGACGATATGCGCGGTCTCGACGAAATCATCCGATTCGGCCAAGGCCATGCGCGGCTTGCCGGCATCGCGTCACGCACGCGCTCGCTCTGGAGCCGCCGTGCCCGGCTGAGTGCCAAGAATGGCGATTTCGCAGGCTTCGGCGCGGTGCTGGTCGTACTGTTCACTGCCATCGCGGCATTGCTGGCGATGGTCACGTCCGGTACGACGATGCCCATCGCTTCCGCCGCTTCCGCTGCGACCATCCAGACCGTCATTTCCGCGCCCGCCGCCCGCCTGACCGCCGCTTTCGTGCTGCTGGCCAGCTCGTTCGGTCCGACGCTCGCGTTGAGCGCGCTGCCGGCCAATCTCACGCAAACGTTTGCCGCCGCCCGCCGCCTGTTCGCGCTGATGGACGAAACCCCCGCAGTGGAGGAGCGGGGCGATTTCCTGCCGCGCTACCACGGCATGTCCATGCACGACGTCACGTTCGGCTACGGCAATTCGGGCGAGGCTCCAACTTCCGGAAGCGATGCGGATGCCCCCGAGTCGTCCGCCGAGCCAATCCTCAGCCACGTCTCGTTCGACATACCACAACACGGCATCCTCGGCATCCAAGGCCCGTCCGGCCGCGGCAAATCGACCCTGCTGAAGCTGCTCATGCGTTACTGGGACCCGCAATCCGGCTTAGTCGCCCTGTCCGAGGTGCCACTGCCGCAGATCGACGCGCATCATCGCCGTCGCGTGCAAACGATGATGGGGCAGGAAACCTACCTGTTCGACGGCACTATCCGTGAAAACCTGCTTATGGCCTGCGACAGGGGCGATGCGGATAGGGCTGGTAATGCTGGCGATCCGGACGATTCCGCGACTTCCGGCAGAGCGCTCCTTACCCCGCCCGCTCCTCCCGTTTCGTGGAATGCCGCTGATTCCGCGCTTTCCACCCGGTCGACCCCTTCTGTCGGTGATGACGTGCTGCGCGCCGCGCTTGCCAAGGCTTCCGCGCTTGAACTGGTCGACTCGCTCCCGCAGGGCCTTGATACCCCCGTCGGCGAGTTGGGCGGGCGGCTTTCAGAGGGTGAACGGCAACGCATCGGCCTGGCTCGCGTCTTCCTGCGCAACGCGTCGCTGGTGTTGTTCGACGAGCCGACGAGTCGCCTCGACGCCTACAACGAATCCGTGATTCTGCAATCGATTGACGCGTTGGCGCAGCAGGGGAGCGCGGTGCTGCTCGTCTCGCACCGCGATTCTGCCATGCGCATCGCGGACCGCATCGTGCGCATGTGAGCTGGCGCGTGCGGATTGCGAACTGATGCGGCGAGCCGATGCGTGCGAACTAGTGTGTGAATCGGCGTAATGCGGGGCCTGGTGAGGTGCCCATGCCCATGCGGCCGCATACGGACGCGCCGCACGTCCGCAATGTGGTCGTATGAAAATCGCATGTCATTCGTGTTTCCTATAGCGCGCGCGACGGCGTACGGAAGCGGACGAATCGAAAGCCATAGTCGCAGGTAAAGCAAGAAAAACGGACGAAACCGACGAAATGTCGACGGAATCGAAATCATAAGCCAATGAAACAATCGTGAAAATAAGGTTGCAAATTTAGCAAAACCGACTTTTTGGTAGGTTATAAGATTCAGTTCGCGTGAAATCGAAATGGGAAATCGTTAGTATCTGTGTCAAAGGCAAATCCTTCGACGAAAGGCTGGCGATGACCAACAACAGGAACGAACTGAACAAGAATCTGGCGCAGATGCTCAAGGGTGGCGTGATCATGGACGTCACCACCCCCGAGCAGGCTAAGATCGCGCAGGACGCGGGCGCATGCGCGGTGATGGCGCTCGAGCGTATTCCGGCCGATATTCGCGCGGCCGGTGGCGTCTCCCGCATGAGCGATCCGGCCATGATCAAGGGCATTCAGGAAGCCGTGTCCATCCCGGTCATGGCGAAGGTGCGTATCGGCCATGTTGCCGAAGCCCGCATTCTGCAGGCCATTGAAATCGATTACATCGATGAATCCGAAGTGCTCAGCCCCGCCGATGACGTGTACCACATCGACAAGAACCAGTTCGACGTGCCGTTCGTGTGCGGCGCGAAGAACCTGGGCGAGGCGCTGCGCCGCATTGCGGAGGGTGCGTCCATGATTCGTACCAAGGGCGAGCCGGGCACGGGCGATGTCATCCAGGCCGTGCGTCACATGCGCACCATGAACAAGCAGATCCGCGAGCTCGTCTCCCTGCGCGACGACGAGGTGTACGAGGCCGCCAAGCAGCTGGCCGTGCCGTACGATCTCGCCAAGTACGTGCACGACAACGGCCGTCTGCCGGTCGTCAACTTCGCCGCCGGCGGTGTGGCCACCCCGGCCGACGCGGCCCTGATGATGGAGCTTGGTGCGGAAGGCGTGTTCGTCGGCTCCGGCATCTTCAAGTCGGGCGACCCGGCCAAGCGCGCAGCCGCCATCGTGCAGGCCACCGCCAACTGGCAGGACGCCGACCTGCTTGCACGTCTGTCCGAGAACCTCGGTGAGGCCATGGTCGGCATCAACGAGGACGAAATCCAAACCATCATGGCCGCCCGCGGCGAATGATCTCGCTGTGATTGTGCTGTGATTTCACGTATTGCGAGCGGATGGGGTGTGACTATCGGCCGCCTTATGCCGCCCGTTTCGTGTGATTGCATTTCGCATGATTTGTGATGGTCTCGATGGTTTGGGTAAGGAGATCCGATGGTTGTTGCCGTTGAATACATTTCAAAGGAAGAATCGGCCGACGTCGCCGCAGGCTCGGCATCCGCGAAGCACGGCGTGACCGGCATTCTGGCGGTGCAGGGCGCGTTCGCCGAGCATGCGGCCATGCTGGATCGTCTTGGCGCGCCGTGGAAACTGCTGCGTGCCGCCGAGGATTTCGACGATTCAATTGATCGCGTGATTCTGCCTGGCGGCGAGAGCACCACGCAGGGCAAGCTGCTGCGCTCCACCGGCCTGTTCGAGCCGATTGCAGAGCATATCGCCGCCGGCAAACCGGTGTTCGGTACCTGCGCCGGCATGATTCTGCTGGCCCGCAAGCTCGATAACGACGACAACGTCTACTTCGGCGCGCTTGACGCCGTCGTGCGGCGCAACGCATACGGCCGCCAGCTTGGCTCGTTCGCCGCCACCGCCGATTTCGGCTCCTCTTCCGGTGATTCCGCCGTCGTGGTCGCACCGGGCGAGCATGTTCCGCAGGACGCCCCGGCCGACATCATGCTCAAAGATTTCCCGCTGGTGTTCATCCGCGGGCCGTTCGTGGCCGAAGTCGGACCGGCCGCCACCGTCGAAACGTCGGTGGACGGCAATGTGGTCGGCTTGCGCCAAGGCAAGATCCTCGCCACGGCGTTCCATCCCGAGCTCACCGACGACACCCGCATCCACGAGCTGTTCCTGAGTTTGTAGCTTGCGATTCTGTGTAGCGCGCGGTCTGTGTTGCTCACGGTCTGCGTAGCACGCTGTGTACTCGCTTGAGCCCGTAGCGCGACGCACGCAAGCATATCGGCGGCTTCCAAGGATATTTCCTTGGGGCCGCCGATTTTTTATCTGTGGACTTTCAGCATCTTTTCAATCCCAACTAATACTGGGGAATTCATCGGAAAAATAATCCCCCGTAATACACCGACTTGTCCACATGCGTCCTGCCCACCCGCAATACGCTTTCGGGCTGCGCGTCTCCGGATGGTGCGGGCGGGTCGTCGTCCGCTGTCGACGGTGCTGCCGGTATACGACACGCCGATGTTTTGTAGGGGTAGCGGTCGATGGGATGCAAATTTCCTTGTTTGAATTGACATGGTACACCGGAAAACCTATACTGTTTCAACAGGTACACAGTTATACCAAAAAGGGAAGGAAATATCCCGAATCAACTGAATGGTCAGTTGAAGACATATTGACGTGTATCTACCGCAGCTGGAGTGGGTTCGACGAATGAACGCACGTAAAGCGGTTGCCAACGATGGAACACAAGGAGGAGTACATCATGGAGAAGAAATCCATCAGGATGATTGCGGCGGTGGCCGCTGCGGCGATGCTTGTTCCGCTGGCCGCGTGCGGTGGAGGAAACGCCGCCGACGGCAAGACCACGCTGTCGTTCTTCTCGAACAATTCGCAGGACAAGTACCAGCCGATCATCGACGCGTTCGAAAAGGCCAATCCGGACATCAAGATCGACTACAGCACCACCACCGGTTCCCAGAGTGGCTACCAGCAGACGCTGCAGACTCGAATCTCCGGCGGAAACCTGGCCGACGTCTACATCGTTCCTCCGGAGGCGTTGAGCGATCTGGTCAAAGGCAACTACGCCAAGGACCTGAGCAATGAAAGCTTCATGGATAAAATCGGCGATGCCGCAAAAAAGGCCTATAGCGTGGATGGCAAAGTATACGCCATGGGCGTGAGCACCTGGACCAATGCCTGGGTGTACAACAAGGATCTGCTGAAGAAGGTCGGTTACGACTCCATCCCGGCGACGTGGGATGAATTCCTGACCATGTGCGGCAAACTCAAAGCCGCGGGAATCACCCCATACCTTGAGCCGAAGGATGGACTGGGCAACGCCGTCGAGGGCTGGATCGGCGCTGAATCCGCCAAGCAGGGCGAGGCGCTCGACGCCAAGATCGACGCCGGTAAGGACACGTTCAAGAACGTGTATGGCAAGTACTACGGCGAATGGGACAAGCTGATCAAGCAGAACCTGATGAGCTCCGACGTGTCCGGCCTGAGCGGCGACCAGGTCAAGTCGGAATTCACCGCCGGACGTCTTGCGGTCTATCCTTCCGGCTCGTGGGACATCGACAGCTTCAATGAGACCGGCCTCAACTACGGTTTCGGCCAGATCCCTATGCTGAAGAAGGGTGACACCCCGTACGCGCCGGGCTCCATCGATCCGGCCTTCGGCATCAACAACAAGATCTCCGGAGACAAGCTCAAGGCCGCGGAGAAGTTCTTCACCTTCCTGACCTCCGACGAGGGCCTCAAGCTGTACCAGAAGCAGCTGGGCCTGATCCCGTCCGTCAAGGGCTTCAACGCCACGGTGGACGACCACTTCAAGGACGCCTACGACCTGTACATCAAGACCGGCAACGTGTACCTGAATTCCGCCCACTGGAGCAAGGGCACCACCGCGCTGCGCGCCGAGACCTTCACCCAGCTGCAGCAGGTAGCCCTCGGCTCCATCAGCCCTACGCAGGCCGCGGAGAACCTCGATTCCAAGCTCAAGGCCCTCTCCTGATCCATCGCGAACAGACATCCATCGCGGCAGGCTGGCGCGGACCCTTCCGTCCGCGCCACGCCTGGACCTGCCAATCTCACGTTTTGTAGAAAGCAACCAACATGTCAGTATCAACAGCGTCAGCGGCGCGTCCACATTCCGCTGATCAGGTAGAGGCGTTGCATCTCAAGCAGCGTCGTCACCGCAACTTCATGGAGAACTTCGCCTCGGCACGCTTCCTGCTGCCGATCATGGTGGTGTTCATCGTGGTGATCCTCATCCCATTCCTGCAAAGCCTGGTGTTCAGCTTCACCGATTACTCCGGTTACAATTTCGCGGACGCGAAGTTCGTGGGGTTCGCGAACTACGTGCAGTGCTTCAAGGATCCGACGCTGCTCGCGGGCCTCGGCTTCACGCTGCTGTACACGGTGGCCACCACCGTGCTCATCACCGTGATCGCCCTGCCGCTGGCTGTGGTGCTCAACCGCAAGTTCTTCGGCCGTAACTTCGCCCGTTCCCTGTTCTTCTTCTTCTCGGTGCCGTCCATGGCCGTGCTCGGCTTGGTCTGGCAGTACATCTTCTCCCCGCTGAAGTCCGGCGTCGTCAACACGCTGCTCGCCAAGATCGGCATCGATGCGATTCCGTGGTTGTCGAATTCCGAACTTGCCAAATTCTGTGTGATTTTCGTAGCGGTATGGGCTCAGATCGGCTGGCACGCCACGCTGTATCTGGCGTATCTGCAGGCTATCCCCGCCGATATCTACGAACAGGCCGCCGTCGATGGCGCAAACCGTCGCCAGCAGTTCTTCAACATCACACTGCCCCAGATGGTTCCGGCCATGGGTGTGAGCATCTTCATGCTGCTTACCGGTGGTTTGAAGGTCTATGATCTGCCGTATGGCCTCACCAGCGGCGGTCCGGGCTACTCCACCTACACCGTGACCCAGTCCATCATCCTCACGGGCATCGGTTCGAGCCGGTACGGACTGGGCTCCGCACTGGGCGTCATCTTCTTCATCTGCTGCGCGCTGTTGGTCGCCCTGCAGCAGGTAATCACCAATCTGGTAGAAAAGAGGCTGTCATGACTCTGCAGCAACGCGAGCGTATCGGCTCGATCATCCGTTCCGTCGTCGTCATCGCTATCGCGCTGATCTGCGCGGTGCCGCTGTACGTCATCGTCATCAACACGTTCAAAAGCAGCGCCGAGATGTCCATGGACCCGATTGGGTTACCAAAGACATGGAATTTCGAGAACTACACGTATGCATTCGGGCATCTGCCCATTGTCAACGCCTTCAAGAACACCATCATCGTGACGGTGGTCGGCGTCGGCCTGCAGGTGCTGTTCGGCGCGCTCGCCGCATACGGCATGATCCTGAAGAAGAGCAAGTTCACCGCCGTGATCGGCGTGCTGCTCATGCTGTCCTTCATCATCCCCGGCCAGACGCTGCTGATTCCGCAGTACCGCATGGAGGCACAGGTGGGTCTCGTCGATTCGCTGCTCGGCCTGATCGTGCTTTACACGGGCGGCGCGACCTTCTGCTACTTCTTGATCGTGCAGTACATGCGCGGCCTGCCGTATGAGATCATCGAGGCCGCCCGTATCGACGGCGCCGGTCCGTTCCGCATCTTCTGGACGATCGTGCTGCCGCTGATCCGCCCGATCCTGACCACCGTCATCGTGTTCCAGACCATGGGCACGTGGAACGACTTCATGACGCCGAGCGTGTACATCTCGTCGACCAACAAACAGACCATCGTGCTGCAGGTGTTCAACGCGATCAGCACCTTCACGACGAACTGGCCGTTGTTCATGACGGTCACCACCATCGCGCTCATCCCGGTGTTCGTGTTCTTCATCTTCTGCCAGCGTTGGATCGTGGCCGGCCTGGTCGCCGGTTCGGTCAAGGGCTGACCGGTCCTCCTGCTTGCGGGAATTCGACAAGGAGCAGCGTTATGCGCTATGAGGTTGATCTTTCGGAAGCCAGCAAGTTCGCGCGGACGCCCGCATACGGGATCCCCGTCATCCGCGCCGCAGCCGCATGCGGGCCGGATGGCGGGACCCTGGGCGCCACGAACCGCTTCCTGACCCGTGACGGATCGCCATGGATCCCCATCGCCGGCGAGATGCACTATTCGCGGATCGCCGCCGAACGGTGGGACACGGAACTCGCGAAGATGGCCGCGGCGGGCATCGACGTCGTATCCACCTACGTGTTCTGGAACCACCATGAGGAGCGCGAGGGGGAGTGGGATTTCTCCGGCAACAGGAACGTGCGCCGATTCGTGGAATTGTGCGCCCGGCACGGACTGCACGTCATCGTGCGGCTGGGACCGTTCTGCCATGGCGAGGTGCGCAACGGCGGACTTCCCGACTGGCTGTACGGCAAGTCGTATGAGGTCCGTTCCCTCGACGCCGGCTTCCTCGATGCGGTGCGCGGTCTCTACGCGCATATCGCGCAGCAGCTGCGCGGCCTGTATTTCAAGGATGGCGGGCCGATCATCGCGGCCCAGGTCGACAACGAGTACATGGCGTCGTCGGCTCCTTGGGAGATGACCACCGGCATCAGCCGTGAATGGGTGCCGTCCGGCCACGATGGGGCCGGCTACCTGGAACGGCTGCGCGACATCGCGATCGAGGAAGGCATCGACCCGCCGATGTTCACCTGCACCGGCTGGCAGTCACCGGTTCCGGACGACATGCTGCCGCTGTGGGGTGGATACGCGTACCGGCCGTGGCTGTTCTACGACGGCGTCGGTGCCGAGGGGATGACGGAGCATCCCGCCACCGACGAGTACCGATACCGGAGGCTGCATGGCTCCAGCACAAGCGACGGCTTCGATCCCCCGTACGATCCGGACAGCCGCCCGTACGCCTGCTGCGAGATGGGCGGCGGGATGTTCAATTCGTACGATTACCGTTTCGTGCTGCCGAAGCGCTCCGTCGACGCGATGGCCAACATCAAGCTCGGCTCGGGGTGCGATTTCCTCGGCTACTACATGTTCCATGGCGGAACCAACCCGAAGGGCGCGGCCGGATTCCTCAATGAGGGGCAGACCCCGAAACGCTCCTATGATTTCCAAGCGCCCCTTGGCGAATTCGGACAGGTGCGGGAATCCTACCGGCGGCTGCGCACCCTGCACGAGTTCGTCAAAGCCTTCGGGCCGGAACTCGCCGGAATGCCGGTCTCGTTGCAGGACGGGCAGGACCGCATCGATCCGTCCGACTCCGAGACCCTCCGGTATGCCGTGCGCAGCGATGGCGAACGGGGTTTCGTGTCCATCGACAACTTCCAGGACCATGCGCGCGTGCCGAGCCGTCACGGTGAGCAAATCGACGTGACGACGGGTACCGGTGAGCGCATACGGTTCACCGGCATCGGCCTCGCCGAGGGGGAGAACTGCATATTGCCGTTCAACATGGATCTGGACGGCGTGCGGCTCGTCCGCGCCAACCTGCAGCCGGTCACCGTGCTGCGGGTGCCGGGCCGACCGTTCCGCACGTTCGTGTTCCTCAAGCCCGATGGCATGGATGAGCTGACGTTCCATTTCGAAGGCGACATCCAGGACGTCACCGTCGGCAAGGCGGATTTCGAACGCTTCATGGTCCGGGACGCGGCGGAGATCGTATGCGTCACACGAGCGCTCGCCGGGCGGATGACGGTGTTGGACGGAGGCCTCGCCTTCGTCGACGACGACAACGCGTTGCTGTACGAGGACGGCGATGGGTGGACGCTGGAATCGCCCCGCGCCGAAAACGGGATCGCCGCATATCCGGAAGGCTTGCTCGGCTCTCCGCGGCCGGTGGAGCCCGTATCGGTGTATGCGCGTCTGAGAAGACTGCACGCCGATCGGTACGAAATCGCTTTGCCGGCTGGCATGGGACGGCTTTTCCGCGATCAACGGCAGGTCGCCGATGTCATGCTGAACATCGCATACCAGGGCGATATCGGCTGGCTGTTCTGCGGCGATGTGCTGATCGCCGATAATTTCTGCAACGGCGAGACATGGCAGGTCGGATTGCGCGATTACGCGGATGCCATCGATGCCGCTGGTGGAAAGCTGACGCTGGTCGTCACGCCGCTGAGGCGCGGGGTCCGCGTGAAGGTAACATCGTCGATGGCGGCCCGCCTGGAGCAGTCCGATGCGTGCGTCGCTGACGTCACCGACGTGTATGCTACACCGGTGTACCACATGCCGGTGGGCAAATAACGAATGTAATATACAAAAAACCATGGCTTTATGCCAATTACCAAAGGAGATAATCGTGAGTGCGCGACGCAACTTCGAATGGCCGAAACTGCTGACCGCGGACGGCCGCGGCATCGCCTTCGGTGGCGACTACAATCCCGACCAATGGTCCGAGGACATCTGGGACGACGACATCCGTCTGATGAAGCAGGCCGGCGTCAACACCGTGGCCCTCGCCATCTTCAGCTGGGATCGCATCCAACCCACCGAGGATCGTTGGGATTTCGGCTGGCTCGACCGCATCATCGACAAACTCGGCAATGCTGGCATCGCGGTCGATCTGGCCTCCGCGACGGCGACCGCGCCGCTGTGGCTGTACGAAAGCCACCCGGAGGTCCTTCCGCGTGACAAGTACGGCCATCCGGTCAACGCCGGCTCGCGCCAATCCTGGAGCCCAACCAGTCCGGTGTTCAAGGAATATGCGCTGACCCTGTGCCGCAAGCTCGCCGAACGGTACGGCACTAACCCGTATGTGACCGCATGGCATATGGGCAACGAATACGGTTGGAACAACCGCGAGGACTACTCCGACAACGCGCTCGACGCCTTCCGCGCGTGGTGCCGCCGCAAGTACGGCACCATCGGCGCGCTCAACCAGGCGTGGGGCACCACCTTCTGGGGCCAGGAGATGAACGGCTTCGACGAAGTGCTCATCCCACGGTTCATGGGCGCCGACTCGATGGTCAACCCCGGCCAGAAGCTCGACTTCGAACGGTTCGGCAACGACATGCTCCTCGACTTCTACAAAGCCGAACGCGACGCGATCGCCGAAATCTGCCCCGACAAGCCGTTCACCACGAACTTCATGGTCTCCACCGACCAGTGCTGCATGGACTACGCCGCCTGGGCCGAGGAAGTGAACTTCGTATCCAACGACCACTACTTCCACGAGGGAGAATCCCACCTCGACGAGCTGGCCTGCTCCGACGCTCTCATGGATTCGCTCGCGCTCGGCAAGCCGTGGTACGTCATGGAACACTCCACCTCGGCGGTGCAGTGGAAGCCGCTTAACACCCGCAAGCGCAAGGGCGAGACCGTGCGCGATTCCCTGGCCCATGTGGCCATGGGCGCCGACGCCATCAACTTCTTCCAGTGGCGCGCGTCCGCGTTCGGTGCCGAAGCGTTCCATTCGGCCATGGTTCCGCACGCCGGCGAGGACACGAAGCTGTTCCGCCAGGTGTGCGAGCTGGGCGCGTCGCTGCACACGCTCGCCGATGCCGGCGTGCAGGGTACCGAATTGGCGCATTCCGACACGGCGATCCTCTTCAGCGCCGAATCGGAATGGGCCACCCGCTCCCAGACCCTGCCGAGCATGAAACTCAACCATTGGCATGATGTGCGCGACTGGTACCGCGCGTTCCTGGACGCGGGCTCGCGCGCCGACATCGTGCCGCTCGCCTACGACTGGAGCTCGTACAAGACCGTCGTGCTGCCGACCGTGCTGATCCTGAGCGCCGCCGACACGCAGCGGCTGGCCGACTTCGCAGCCGCCGGCGGCCGCGTGGTGATCGGCTACGCGACCGGACTGATCGACGAGCACTTCCACACCTGGCTCGGCGGATACCCGGGCGCGGGCGACGGCCTGCTGCGTTTGATGCTGGGCATCCGCGGCGAGGAATTCAACATCCTCGGCGCCGAAGCCGAAGGCGAGCCGGGCGAGATTCGACTGGCATCCGCCGACGATTCGGTTGCGATGGACGGCTCTACGACCCGCCTGTGGCAGAACGACGTGAACGTCACCGGCGAGCACGCGCAGGTGCTCGCCACGTACGCCGGCGAGGAAGCGGACGAATGGGAGCTCGACGGCACGGCCGCGGTCACCCGCAATCCGTACGGCTCCGGCGAAGCGTATTTCGTCGGCTGCGATCTGGATGTGGCCGATCTGACGAAGCTGGTCCGCGCATATCTCGCGGCCCCGTCGCAGGATAATGCCGACGTGTTGCACACCGTGCGCGAATCCGCTGATGCCACTTTCGACTTCTACCTGCCCCGCGGCAAGGAGACGGTCGAATTGCAGGGCATCGAAGGCGAACCGGTAATCCTGTTCCAAACGGAACGGGGGAAGAAGCCCGGCTCATACACCGTGCATCGCAACGGCGTGCTCGTGGTAAGGCGGTAAAGTCGGAAACCGAATATCGATGACGGATGCGGTTAGGGGGAGACATGGCCGATACGAGGCCGGACAAGTCCGACAGGAAACGCGTCACACTGCGTGAAGTGGCGCAAGAGGCCGGAGTCTCCCTCAAAACCGCGTCGAACGTCATCAACCATTCCGGCCGCATGGCCGACGCCACACGCGAAAAAGTGCAGGACGTCATCGACCGGCTCGGATACCGCGTCAACGTGTCGGCCCGCAACCTCAATCGCGGCAAAACCGGCTTCATCACGCTCGCGGTGCCGAGCCTGACCGCGCCATATTTGGCCGAACTGGCCAACCGGGTGATCGACGCGGCCCGCATCTACGGTTATTCCGTATACGTCACCACCTACGCCGAAGGATCCGCGCAGGGTGCCCGCACGCTCTTGCGGAACTTCAACACCACAGTGTCGGATGGCATGATCCTGTCCATTTCCGAAGTCGAGAAGCTCGATCCCAAGGATTTGGACGTGGATTATCCGCTGGTCTGCGTGGGCGCGCGATCCACGCACGACAAGGCGGACCACGTCACCCCGGATGATGTTCAGGAGGCGCGTCTCGCCGCGCAATACCTGTTCGACCACGGTGCCACGAATCTTGCGGTGATCGGCTCGCGAACCGATCCGGAACATATCCTCGATCTGCGTGACGCCATGGAAGGCAACGCGCAGTTGCGCATGCGCGGTGTGTTCGAAGCGTGCGCCAACCAAGGCGTCGAACTGGATGCGCGTCTTGTGCCCAACACAGGCCAGGATTGGACCATCGGCTCGGGCGCGCGCATGACGCAGCATATCGTCGACTCCGGCATTCCTTTCGATGGCATCGTGGCGTTCAACGACCAGCTCGCGTTGGGCGCACTGTTCACTTTGGCGGCGAACGGCATCGCGGTGCCCGACCGGGTGCAGG
>ERZ827101.1191-NODE-1191-length-33948-cov-5.030773_pt1 | contig 33948 bp, 20 predicted proteins | sample MGYA00519869_ERZ827101 | MGnify/ENA primary metagenome ERZ827101 (study PRJEB31778, sample SAMEA3449256) | human gut metagenome | biome: human gut; feature: human-associated habitat; material: faeces | place: United Kingdom | collected 2010/2012 ...
ATATCGGCCTGTCACGCCGAGGGTCGCGGGTTCGAGTCCCGTCCACTCCGCCAAACCTCCAAGAGAGCACTGATAGAAAAGCCGGTAACGGCTTTTTTATTGCCCTGGATTCCGGGTTTAAGGAGTCCACTGGGAGATGCATCCCGGGACGCAAGAGATGATGAAGCCGGAAAGCTTGCAAATTCTCCTTCGCTCCGTATAATGCACCTTCTAGGCTGAAAAACAGCAGCATCTCTGATGCGGAGTGGTAGTTCAGTTGGTTAGAATATCGGCCTGTCACGCCGAGGGTCGCGGGTTCGAGTCCCGTCCACTCCGCCAACAGTTTTTCTGCAGTAATTTGATCGCGTCAAATTCTGTTTCCAGCCAAAAATGCGCGAAAGCGCGGAGTGGTAGTTCAGTTGGTTAGAATATCGGCCTGTCACGCCGAGGGTCGCGGGTTCGAGTCCCGTCCACTCCGCCAAAGATTTCTTGAAAAAGGCGAGCCGTGAGGTTTCGCCTTTTTTGTTATCTGCGTCCCGGCAAAAGAACATTTCCAACTGGCATGCTCGCCGTTTCTTCGCTTTCTTCAATGATGCGCAGAAGCGGCCCTTAGACAAGGATCCCTTATGCTGCAGGCATTCCGCGAACACAAGCGTTGGCTGATGGTCATCGCAATGGTGTTCATTATTCCGAGCTTTGTGGTTACCGGCATTTATTCGTACAACCGCATGACTCAGAGTGACAACTCGATCGTCAAAGTGGGCGAGGTGTCGATTACGCCTGAAAATTTTGATTTGGCCAAGCGCCAGCAGCTTGAACGCCTGCGTCAGCAGATGGGTGAGAGCTTTCACGCCAGCCTGCTCGATACGCCTCAGGCCCGTGAAGACCTGCTTCGCATGCTGATGGATGAGGCCGCGATCAATCAGGTGGTGGCCAAGAACCACATTTCCGTCAGTGAAGCACAGGCTGTGGCGCTCATTAAGAACGCTGATGCGCTCAAGGTTGACGGCAAGTTCTCTGCCGAGCGTTATGAACAGTTCCTGCGTTCTCAGGGCAAGAGCGATCAGCAGTTCGTGATGGAGATTCGCAACGATCTCGCTAAGGAAGCGGTGGTTTCCGGCGTGAGTGCGACCTATCCGGTCCCCAAGGCGCTTACGGAGCAGTTCTACGAGATCCTCACCGAAGAGCGCAACGTTCGCACGCTGGTTCTGCCTGCGGATGACTACCTTGACAAGGTTGCCGTTACGGACGAAGAGATCAAAGCCTACTACAACGCTCACCTGAAGGATTTCCTTTCGCCCGAGCACATCAAGGCGCAGTACGTTGTCTTTTCGCCTGACGCTTTCAGCAATCAGAAGGCCAGTCTGGACGACCTCAAGACCTTTTACGAACAAAATAAGCAGCGCTGGACCGTTCCTGAAGAGCGCCGCGCAAGTCATATTCTGATCGAGTTCGGCGATGACAAGGAAGCTGCCCGCAAGAAGGCTGAAGAACTTGCCAATGAAGTGAAGGCTGATCCTTCTAAGTTTGCCGAACTGGCCAAGGCCAATTCCGTTGACACGGGCAGCGCAGAACAGGGCGGTGATCTGTCCTTCTTCGGCCGCGGCGTCATGACGAAGGCTTTTGAAGATGCAGTGTTTAACGCCAAGAAGGGCGATATTGTCGGCCCGATTGAAACGGAATTCGGCTGGCATGTGATCTACGTGACCGACATTCATCCGGCTGCAGTTGAACCTTTTGAAGACGTGAAGAGTGAGATCGAGCGCGAGTATGCGCAGCAGCAGGCGATCCGCGAGTTCTCCACTCACGCCGATGAATTCACAAATCTGGTTTATGAGCAGTCCGATACGCTCGAACCGGCTGCAGCGAAGTTCGGTCTTAAGGTTGAGACGGCTGATTTCGTCACCCGCAACGGCGTGACGGATCCGGAACTCAGTCAGATCATTACCGAGCATGTGGCTGAATCGCTGTTCGGCACTGAAGCTTTGAAGGAAAAGCGCAATACGAGCGCGATTGAGGTTTCGGGAAATCGTTTGGTTTCTGCTCGTGTCGTGGAATACTTCCCGGAAGCCGAACGTCCGCTCGACGAAGTGAAGGGGCTCATCACCGATGCGCTCAAGCGTCAAAAGGCTGGCGCTATGGCGATTGAAGCCGGTCAGGCCAAGCTCGCTTCGGTGCAGCAGGCTAAGAGTGTTGACGGCTTCGGCGACGAGATGTGGATTTCGCGCCGCGCGCCGCAGAATCAGGAAGTGACTGTGGTGAATGCTGCCCTTGCGCTCCCGACGGCGAAGCTTCCGAGCTACACCAATGCTGTGCTCGCTGACGGCTCCTACGTTGTCATTTACGTGAAGGAAGCCAAGAAGCATGAAGCTAAGCCCGAGGACCTCGCGGGCATCACCCGTGAACTTTCCTCCGTCTATGGAGAATCCGATCGCCGCGGCTACCTCGATGCACTCGAACATTCGCTCGGTGTTGAAGTGCAGCGCCCCGATTTTGTGAAGGGTGAAGCAAAGCAGACTGAGGAATAATCAGCGCTGAGGGTTCACAGTCGGCAGCAGCTGCAATACCCTCTGCGCCGACGTGAACCCATCAAAAGAAAGCCGCCCGGCGGTTGGAAGCAAAATTCCAAACTCCGAGCGGCTTTTGTATTGGCCTAAAAACCTGATTTTTAGTGAATAGCGCGCATTTTCACGAGGCGGCTGAAGGCTGCCTTCAGATCTTCGCGAACGAGCTTTTGACGGTTTTCAAAGAGTTCGCGGTAGCGGCGAGTGAGGGCCGCTTCAGGCTTATAAACGCCGCTGCGCTTAATGACGCTCCCGAGCGCAGCCTTGACGTCGTCGACGCCTTCAAGGTCACCTGCAGCATAAGCGCCGAATACGCAGTTGGTAAGAACGGCTCCGCCAGGGTTCTCAAAACGCACAACTTCTGCGCCAAGCATATTGGACTTGATTTGATTCCAGAGACCGTCGCGGCTGCCGCCCTCTGTGACGGTGATGCGTTTGAGGGGCACGCCGGCTGCTCGATAGCTGTCGGCAAGTCCCATATAGTCGTAGCCGATAGCCTCAAGGACTGCACGCCACATGACGAACTGGTTGTCATCCATCGTCATGTTGAGGAAGCACCCGCTTGCCTCCTTCTCTTCGCCGTATCCGCCCGTAAGGTAAGGGAGGAACTGTACGCCTCCAGCGCCGGCAGGAACTTTGGCAGCTCCTTCGGAGAGAGTGCCGTAGTAGCTTCCGTCACCCTCGTGACGAGCCACATGGTCTTTGAACCAGCGAAGCGACAAGCCGCCCGTACGCACGAATCCCCAATAGAAGTATGTGTCGGGCAGCGTGCCTGAATTAAAGATGAGACCCATGCCGGGTTTGGAAAGTTCGGGCACGATGCCGGAAGTAGAGACGCAGAACATCGCACATGTTCCTGCAACATCGACGCCCTGATTGGCTTCAAATACCCCGGAACCCAGCATGGACTGCATCGTGTCGCCCGCACCCGCAAGAATAGGGATGCCGGCCGGCAGTCCTGTGCGCACGGACATCGCTTCACAGAGTCCGCCGACAATGTCCCAGGGTTTGCGGATGGTCGGCATGTACTGAGGATCAATCCCGAGAATATGGAGCTGCTCTTCGGACCAGCATTTCTTCTGCACGTCGTAGCCCAGCCCCCAGCCTGACATGGCGCCCCAGTCAATAAAGGCATCTTTGCCTTTAAGGCCGGCCAGTCTCATCAGAATGTAGGGTGCGTTATGGACGAATTTCACGCCCTTCGTGCGGAAGGCTTCGGAGTTGGCGATGAACCAGCGGGCGAACATCGCGGGAAACATGGGGGAGGCCTCTGGATTGCCGGTCTCACGGCTCCAGATATCCAGCTTTTTGGCGTTGATCGTTTCAACGTCAGCCATGGTGCGGCTGTCGAGATAGTTGATGTAAGGTGTTACCGGATCCGCGTTCTCATCGATCCCGACAATGCCGCAGATGATGCCGTCACCCATAATGGCACTGACGTCTTTGGGATCGAACCCCAAACGGCGCAGTTCACTCGTGGTTTCAGCCATACAAACCACGCAGTTGTCAAGATAAGTGTTGACATCCATTTCCACCCACCCCGGCTGCGGATAGGTGAGTGATGTGGGCAGTGATCGGCTCGTGACCAGGCGAAATTGTTCATCGTAAACAGCAACCTTCACGCTTTGCGTGCCGGCATCGAAACCCATATAGAGCTTGCCCATGACGGAGCCTCCAGAATCAACATGAGGCATCTATTGTAGGGGGTTTGGCGTAGACGTTGCTACGCGGCTTCTTCAGTGGAGTGTGTCTATAACACTAGAGCGCTCGCATGCTTTTAAGGTGAAATTGCTGCAATGCCTTGAATAGTGATATTTGTTGAATCTGTGTTTTCAGCGTTGTATCTCGTAGCGTTATGATCTTCGCGTCGTAAAAGCCTTGGATTTGGGTTGCCTGAGATGGCTTTACCCCTCGGACTCTCGCGATTTCATCCTTTAGCTCTTCGGTATAATTTACTTCTCTGTACAGACACCTATGCGCCTCTGCCGGTCGAGTTTCGGTCTTAGGGTTTTGAACCTGCTCGATGCCATGGTACAAATGGGGAGTTGCAATCGAAGCAGCGGAGTCCGGAAAGACGAACGCGCCGGACAATCGTACAGACTCATTTCCCCATATCCTTTCCGGCACGGCAAGGATAGACAAAGGGCAATCAGTGATCACTTTGTATTGCCCATCCCGATCATCGAACAGTTTCAGTGCTATAGCTCCTCGTAGCGTTATGATCTCTCCAAAATTCATCCGAACAATCTAACGGCGCTTAGCCTAGTTTCAGTGCTATAGCTCGTAGCGTCCTGATCTCTCCAGGATTGCCGCTATTTTCTTTAAGGAGTTATTCAGTTTCAGTGCTATAGCTCGTAGCGTTATGATCTCTCAGCCGAAGCGCTCAGGGAGGCGCGGCAATACGACGGTTTCAGTGCTATAGCTCGTAGCGTTATGATCTCTCAATCCAACAAGGGTCTGCTTATCACCTCGGCTAAGACGTTTCAGTGCTATAGCTCGTAGCGTTATGATCTCTCGCAGACGCATTCGGCGGTGACGAGTGGCTCCAAGACTGTTTCAGTGCTATAGCTCGTAGCGTTATGATCTCTCCGATTCTATGCGCCAGGCTCCTAGCGCTGACGTATTGTTTCAGTGCTATAGCTCGTAGCGTTATGATCTCTCGAATCGTGGGATCAATGTGACGCACGCGTGCTTGCTGTTTCAGTGCTATAGCTCGTAGCGTTATGATCTCTCCGAATCGGCAGCGGGTCCTTAAGCCAGGCCGCTGCGGCCGTTTCAGTGCTATAGCTCGTAGCGTTATGATCTCTCTTTGCGTACTCAGCGAGCGCGCTCATCGCCAGATTGTTTCAGTGCTATAGCTCGTAGCGTTATGATCTCTCGGTGACTGAGATCGTCTGCGAAAGCATGCAGTTCGTGTTTCAGTGCTATAGCTCGTAGCGTTATGATCTCTCCAAAGCCAAGATCTTCAAGCTTACTCCTTTGCTCAGTTTCAGTGCTATAGCTCGTAGCGTTATGATCTCTCGTTTACTCGGTGCCTGGATTGGTTGATCACTTCTAGTTTCAGTGCTATAGCTCGTAGCGTTATGATCTCTCCAACGTCATCGATCGTAGATACGAAAGCAGTCGCAGGTTTCAGTGCTATAGCTCGTAGCGTTATGATCTCTCTTGAGAAACTTTGGCCTTATGGTTTTAGTTCAATGTTTCAGTGCTATAGCTCGTAGCGTTATGATCTCTCCCCTTGACTTACACCGTGATTTATAAGGTTTTTGCAACTATCTGCAGAGTACCATTCTTCGAAAATACTCTGATTGATAAAAAAACCTTGTAATTTTCGAAAATACATCGTAAGATACCGATTAGAGATCATAACGCTATGAGCTATAGGAAATCACCTTCGGGTGAGCTGAAATCCCCTAAAGCTAAGATTGAATCCGGCCACTATCTAGTAGTAGATATCCGGATATTCTGATATAAAGCCTCATTCTTTGATTAGGCCAAAGAATGAGGTTTTTATTTACTTACTTAGAAGTGAGTATTCACTTCTTAGAATCGATCTGCACAGAAATTTTGATACTCACATTGCGCGCATTGCGATTCCGAAGCCGCTGTATGAGGCACGATAGCCTTTTTACAGGCTTCTCTTATCAGATTTGCTACTGTAAGAACTTCAGCTCGTAATTTGATGTCTACAATGATCTCCAGGGTATGACCTTTCTGGCCATAAAGCACAAAACCCCTCGATATTTTTCTCTTTTCCTGATGTTCAAGCAGCATTGCGTAAGCAGCTAACTGCAGTTTGGCGCCCATTGGTGGAATGACTTCTGATAACTTAAATTCAAGAGGAATCACTTCATTCTCAGTGAAAATAGCGCCGTCACAAATACCGTGAAGTCCCAAGCTATCGTTGTATAACTTGATATCTTCTAAAAATCGAAAATTCTGTGGAGAAATACCAAATCGAGATAGTTTTCGACGTTTTGCGAGCATCTCTTCTCGAGCATGATGATTTAGTCCTTGCTTCAGCCACATCGGTCCAACAGGTTGAATGCCACGCATGAGTTGAAAGAAAGGAATGCGAGGACAAAAGCAGTGTTGACGCAGCATTGATACGGGGAGGTTAAATTGTTCCATGGCCGTCCACTTCAGCAAAGGACCAATCGTCGTAACCGATGCATTTTTGAATGTCTTTGACTTCTAAGCGACAGGGAAACCAGAAACATTTATCTTCCTTCGGATCTAGGAGTTCTGCAGCTTTTCTTGCTAAAGCTCGCACTTCAGCTGGCTTAAGGTCGCCGTAAAATACGGAACCTTGCATTGAGACTAGGCCTAGATCCTTTAAAGCGTCGGAGAACTTTTTTCTGCGGGAGTTGCTCGAAACGTCATAACAGACCAGATACTTTGCGTAGATTGACATGACGAGCGTTTCCTACCATCTAAAGCGAATACTTTTGTAACGTTTACCGTCAACAACTGTACCGGCAAGGCGATACACCTGTCGCTGCAAAGCATTTTCAAGGCGTACGCTTTTGCCTTGCCAACTCACAGCATTTGCCATTGTCTCATCGATAGCATTGACAATGGCACTTTTGATTTCCTGTGTAAGGCCACGCTTTGAATTTTTAAGCATTGACCGAAGTTTGATGATGTTTCGATCAACAACCCATGCTCGATACTCTTCCATGATATCGAGTACTAAAGAAGGTTTCCCAGGGCGTCGACGGTGAAGGAACCCTGCATAAAGTTCAAATCCAGCATTATCAAGCGCGGACCAGATGTAGCTCTGCAGAATCGCGTAGCCGTAGTTGAGCGCAGCATTGACGATTTCGACGGAGCCTCGACCTTCTCGAGTAAGGAAGGTTTCTGGCACTAATTCTGCTGTGCGAAGTGCTTGCCAATAAAGCGTTGCAGCAGCACCTTCATACCCCATCAGAACGGTCGACCATATTCCTTCGTCCCAAGTTTGAAGATTTTCAATTTCTGCTTTTGTTTTCGTCACAATATTAGCTATGGTGTCGGCAGCTTCTCTCAGTTTTTCCGCCTTCTCCGGAGCACTTTTATTGAGGTACTTCCAAAAATATAAAAGTACAGTGCGTTGATTGCGAATCTTGGCGATGATCATCTCAGCAACGATGGTGCGGCCTTGAGAGGAGTGAATTGCCAGAAACTGTGCTTCGCGTATGTTGACGACAGCATGTTGATGGAGACCACTTAAGGCAACGACCCCCACGCCACGCCAATCAACGAGGAACATTCGAATGCCCCTCGCTGCACAGGCGAGCATCAGATTTGTGGAGACACTGATACCTTTTTTCTCAATGCGGATGGTGCGCAGTCTTGAAAGAGCAGTCTCCCACGTGCGTCCATCCGCTTCATGAACAACAAGTCGTTCTCCCGAAAGTCCGAGTGCCGTACCAAAAGAAGAAACGGTTAAATACCTCATGATTTATATGCGGTGTTGTAGCTTTCTTTCATCTTCTTATTGCTATTCTTAACGGTGTACCAGAAACGAATTCGTTTTGCATTGACGATGCTTTCAATGAATATCTTGTCACGAGGCTGACCGAGTAATTCAGAAAGCTCTGTTCCAACAGCCTTTTGAAATTCAGCTGGTTTGTCGACTTTGAAAGAGCCAGGTAATGACAACGGAGATGTGATAGCCCAATTTTCAACGCTTTGTTCAAACCAGTGGCTAGCTTGGATAAACGTTGTTTCAATACGCACATAGCGTCGTCCTTCGGTGCCTGGAGCGATCCATATGCTGAGGTTATCTTCGGTCAAAACTTTTCTCCACTCAGACATCGGAGTCACGTCCGCTGAAGTAATAAATCGTCCGCCGCATTCTGTTAAATTTTCGTGCTGAAGCTCGTTAAAAAGGATTCCCTTCGACCAATCAACATTGCTGCCCGCAGATGCAAAACCTCGATATTTTTTCGCATTGATTGCATGAACTTGATAAAGCTCATTGCCGAAAAGATTCGTACGACGAATGCGGAAACCTCCGAAGTTGTTGTCAATGACTGGCAAGCTGAATTCTCGCCGTACAGGCGCATGAGCGATATCTCGCGTCGCAGAGCGTTTCCAAATTCGTGCAATTTTGGAGATCAATTCAGCCTCAGTACAAGCTTTACCGAAGGAATCGATCAATTCTGGCGAGTTACATATACGGAGCCAATCTTGTTCCACGGGCAATTTTAATGAACCATTAAGTTTGAATGATTTTTCTCCCTTGAGTTCAACATTAAGTTTGAAAAGTTTTTGTTTGAGCTTGCGCACATCTTCTTGTTTTTTGAGCGATTTACCATTCGCAGCCATAAAGAGGCTTTTGAGGCTCTTACGTGAAGTGAAGTAACGAAGAGCATCAAGAAGCGCGGCTAGGCGTTCTTCCTCTGCCGACAGCGGCTGCAGAGCAGCCTTGGCAAGGAATTCGTAGGCCGGTTTTTTCTGGATTCGATAAGTGGCATGCGCTGATAAATCTCCAACAGGTTTGTTGAAGAATGGGGTTAGCATCGTGAGTAATTCCTCGGGTCGCTTGCCGGAAACTTCAATGGCACCACAACGTTCACCCTTGGCATTGAGTGTTTCATAGCCAATCCATATTTTCCCGTTGAGCGTAAAAACCGGCAGAAACTGTTCAGCATAGATGCCTTCTTTAAAAATGGCGACGCTGTCAAAGTGAGATTTCTCTTCCAGTGGTTTTGCCTGCAAGTGAATCACTTCGCAGGACTGCGGATAGAGTGCAAATACAGCTTTGCTATCAAGATAGTCAAAACTATTCTGATTTCGCTCTGCTTCTGCAGAACCGACAGCAAATGAACATAGTGCATCAATGGAATGAGAAGCGATAGGCTGAATGTTAGGCTTTTTAAAGTCTGGGTGATTTTGCGCTAATTTAACTCGCAAGTTTTTAGCGGTGGAGACGTCCGTTGCGGCAGCTTGAAAATGTAGTCGGTTATTTGTTGTTCTGCACCAGTCCTGGAGTTCTCCCCTGATTTTATTGGCAAGGTTTTTAATCATACAAATCTGCGTACCGTTGACACGAGTTCTTCTCTGAGTTGCGAGCAGTTCGAGCACCGCATTGCGAGCTTCGCTGCCATCATCCAGAAAGAGGGCATGTCGAACACAGTCCTGCTCATGTTCATTTAAAAGATCAAAGAACTTCAAGCGGTGCGTTTGCTGCAGCTTGGTGACTACATCCTCAATCTCTGCAGTAATTGCAGCAATGTTGCTGGTCTTGAAGATTTTCTTCAGGTAGTCAGTATTCAGATTTGAAAGACTGTAGCGCTGATCTTTTTTGAGTTGATTACCTCGAGAAGAGACGTAGATGAGATTGGGTTCGCTGTTAAACACGATGCCTCGAGCGTCTTTAATCAAACTTCTCGGCAGAATATGGTCAATTTCTCCGCCTTCGGCCAGGCGCTGTCCTGTATAGGGGCAGATTCCCTGACTGGCTGCCTTGATGCGTTCGTTTTTGTTCAGCCAGTGTGTTTCGAGTTTTAGAGCTTCAGACAACATTTTGTTTTTGGTACGCTTATTCTTCTTGGTGTCTTTGGCATGCTGGCTATTCTTGAGGTCTGCAACTGATGCCGAGAACTCAAATTTGTTCTCTTCAACAAAAATGGACACATCAACAATGCCATTGCTGAAGTCCACCTTGCTCTGAATGTCGGTCGACGCGCGCTTAGCGATTTCCCAGGCCTGACGGTCAACGAGACGACGCACCAGTCCGTCGAATGGTCTAGCAGTTTCTGCTGGTAACCGAGAACACTGCGCAGCGCGTACTGTTTCTCCATTGATTACGGCGTCTTTTATTGTCATGCGCCAGGCATTTTCAAGGTGAACAGCAAGTGTCGTGGCGGAAAAACCGCTCACTTCAGTTTCAATGAGCGTATAGAACTGAGCGAGAGAGAAAGGGTTGGCAAACTTACGCTTTTGTTCATCACTCAACCCCAGGTTTGCTGCAATGAAATCTACAGTTTCAGCAACTCGATCGCGAATTATCAGAAGTTCTTTGTCCTGCGCATTTCTAGGTAATTTATTGACTTCTCTGTACTGTGCTGTGTTATAGGCAATATTGAAACCTCCGCCCAAACTCTTGCGAACCGTTTCGATGCGCGCACAGCGAGAAGCCACTGTTTCACGGCCTTTTATTTGCTTACGCCATATTTCATCAAGAAATTTCTGTCCAGTAGTTTCATCCGTCTGCAGAATATTGGCAACAAGCAACGGTAAAATTTTCTTTTTCATTGGCGGATGGAGATCTGACCGTTCAAGAAGACCATCTGCATTATCAAACCAAAGCCCCACCTTAGCGTCATCTGCTTCTCGGTAGTAGCGCCGAGCACAGTCGAGGAACGTCTCCACATTTTGTCTGCCAATGCAGTTTTCTAAAGCCGTTCGAGCGCTTGTGAGCTTATTGCTCTTGCTGCCTGCTGCTAAAGCACGAAGTGCATAGGGATCAAGCGCCTTACTGCGATCAAAGGCGCGCTGCAGTGCATAGGAAAGTTGGTACGCCAATGTCGGCTGAGGTTCATGACCGTTCACAGCCACACGCGATTTTCGATCCGTTGAGCGTTCCAAGATTTCTGCTGCCGGGGCAAGTGCCGGCTCGGCGCTCGTTAAACGGGCTGACCACGTTTTCCAGATTTCGCCATACTGCCGCGTTAATTTCTCGGGACTCAGCAGAAGTGTCTGATCTAGCGGTGGGCGACGGTTATTTTGATCTTCGTAAGGCGGGATCGTGTGGTTAGGATCTAGCGTGCAGAGCGTTTCAATGATGTCTTCGGAATTCTCTATTTGCTTGATTAACTCAAGGTGCTGCTTATTCTGATCTTTTGCGGGATGGAAAAATTTGAAGGCACGTACGAGTGTTTTTTTAAAGCGCTCCGGCTCCCAACCGCGATCTTTCATGATATCGGGCGCATTGAAGTACCACCGTTCTGCCCGTAGCTGCAGATTTGAGAGGTTGCCGAGAAGCCGAGCGAGGCGGTCTGCGCCACCAAAAGCTTCGCAGATCTTCGCTAATCTCGAATCTTTTTTGAGATCTGCCTCGATGGCCTGGAAGTATTCACGGCGGGGTTTATGGCCCATCTGACGCAATCCAGTCAATACATTCGCATTGGCTCGCATGGTTGAAAGGGCACTCAGGTAGGCTTTTTTCTCTGTTTTATCGATGAGTCCTTCGGCAACTGCAAAGTCTACAAATTCCTTGTCGGCCGGTATATTCGAATCACCAAGAAACTTTTCAACATTACTAATATTGGCAGTAAATTCCTCCCATTGCTCAGCTAGAGAACGCACTTCACTGAAATATGTACTGAAGGCAGGATGCGCGGCAAATACATCCGCACGTACATTTTCAAGCGGCGTCAAATCTTCCCCATCGGCATTGGGTCTGGAATAACCTCGACGCTTAAGCAAACCGCTTAAAGCTTCTCTGCCGCGTTTCCATTCCTCGTCAGTTAAGCGTTTCTCCTGTTTTTTCATCATGTCGTCAATAACGAGAAAAGCAAGTTTGCGAGCCAGGGTATAACGCTTCTGGCCGCGCAAGCGGTGACGGACTGCGGTACGTTGAGCCTGAACGTAGCGAGGCCCCGTTTCCGGCATAACCAGGGTCATCGCTTTAGAGTTCAAATTGGTGGGGAGTTCTTCGCGGTCAAACAGTGCATAAAATACACCGGTATATTTGGCACCCATATCAATGCCGATGGAACACGAAAAGCGTCGTTCCGATTGCGTCATGAGGAACTCCTAAGGCAGGTGGAATTACAGAGTTAAATTAATCTTACGAGCAGTCAGTTTGACAGAAAATATACTGATTGAACAAGGTCGTGATACAGAGATTGTGTCATGATGATTAAATGGTGTTTTCCCCAAATTGGGCTTCGCAAATCTCCGAAATCCTTCTGCAAGTAAGGTGGATAGTATTTTAATGTTTATACGGCGCAGCACTAACGTTGTCGTCAATCCGAAACATTTTTCCTCCCGTCAATCCCGTCGATAAGCGTTTCAGCATTTTGGCGTCAGGATCTCATACGAAGCGGGGTCTATGACCATTTTCACGGAACCCTTGACAGTTTGGACGATTGGCGGCAATTGCAAGAGAATATGTACTTGTGTGCTCGTTGAGGATCCGTTTCAAAGCAATAGCTCGTGGCGTTATGATTTCTGTTTTAATTCAGCCACTATTTGGCAATAGATATCTGTTTGTTTTGATAAAATCCCGTTTTTAATCAGATCAAAGAAACGAAGTTTTTTATTTAATTATTATGTGAAATGATTGTTTACTTTGTGAACTTGATCTGAACAGAACTTTTGATACTCACATTGCGGGCATAGCGGTCTGTAGCCGGCAGTATGAGGCACGATCATCTTTTTACGGGCTTTACTAGTTAGATAAACCAACAAGCTCTGCATCATCATCACTCCAGTGCTGACAGCGCATTTGGGTATATTGGCGTACACCTTCAGTTAGCGTTGGGTCTTTTGAATGGGATAAGCCGCAAAGAAATGGCTTTTTTGGGTGTCAGAACGGATAGCGCTGCTATTTAGCCTGGTGACTGCAATTGCTAGAATATATATTTGTGAGTCTCGAAGAGGATCAAACAATGCATGGTTCTCCTCGCTGCTTCCTGCGCAGCAGGCTCTTTGAGTCTGCTTGCTGATGAAGTGGAAGCGCTGCGGCAGGCTGACCGGTGAAACTCGATCAACCTCGACTCTCCTTTTATTCAGTACTGGTTCGATCGGACGGAAGCAGCGTAAGCGCTTTCCTCTGAATCTCCGGCTGCATTTTGTTTGTGAAGATGGCGAAAAAAGAAGAATACGGCGTAGAGGCTATTCGCGTGCTGAAAGGGTTAGAACCTGTCAAGCAGCGCCCGGGTATGTACACGCTGACTGACAATCCCCTCCACATCATTCAGGAGGTGATTGACAACGCAAGCGACGAAGTGCTCGCGGGCTACGGCAAAAGAATCTCTGTTGAGGTGGCAGCGGACGGATCAGTGACGGTGGAGGATGATGGCCGAGGTATTCCTACCGGCATGCATCCAGAAGAGCACGCGCCGGTGCTGGAGATTGTTTTTACGCGGCTCCATGCCGGCGGCAAGTTTGCCAAGGCCGATGGAAGCGGCCCCTATACGTTTGCGGGCGGCCTTCATGGTGTAGGCGTTTCGGTAACCAACGCGCTTTCCAAGCATTTAGTGGTGACTGTTTGGCGCGACGGCCAAGAAGCAACGATGGGCTTTCGCGACGGGTTCGTGTCTGAACCTTTGGAAATCAAGAAAAGCTCCCGTCCGAAGTCGCGCACGGGCACGCGCGTAACGGTCTGGCCTGATCCGAAGTATTTTGACAGTCCGGTTATTCCTGAACCGGCATTGGTCCGTCTTCTGCGCTCGAAGGCGGTGCTCCTTCCGGGATGCGAAGTGGACTATGTCAACAAAATGACCGGAACGGAAGCGCATTGGAAATATTCGGGAGGCTTAAAGGAATATCTGCTCTCGGAAATCAAGGGCGATAGTCTTATTGAACCGTTTGAAGCTTCAGGCTTTGCTGATGAAGATTCCGAAAGCTTTTCGCCGGGTGAAGGCGCCTCTTGGGTGGTGGTGTGGACGGCTGAAGGACCGCTCACGCGCGAAAGCTATGTGAACCTCATCCCGACGCCGCAGGGCGGCACGCATGAAGCGGGATTGAAGGACGGTCTCTTTCAAGCTGTCCGTGCTTTCATGGATGCCCATGGGCTGCAGCCAAAGGGCGTGAAAATCCTCGCCGAAGACGTCTTTTCACGCGTTAATTTTGTACTTTCAACAAAGTCGCTCGATCCTCAGTTTCAAGGACAGACGAAAGAAAAACTCACGAGCCGTGATGCAGTGAAGCTCGTGGGCGGGTTCGTACGTCCGCAGTTTGAATTCTGGCTGAATGACCACGCCGACGAAGGCAAAAAGCTCGTTGAGCACATCATTTCGCAGGCGCAGGCGCGTCAGCGTCAGGCTGCGAAATACGAGCGCCGTCGCGCAAGCACGGTGGCGGTATTGCCGGGCAAACTCACAGACTGTGAGTCGAGCGACATTACGCGCAACGAACTCTTCATCGTTGAAGGGGATTCAGCCGGCGGCTCCGCTAAGCAGGGGCGCGACAAGGAATTTCAGGCAGTGCTGCCGCTGCGCGGCAAGATCCTCAATACCTGGGAAGTCGAGGGCGGCGAACTCTTTCGTTCCGACACGATTCATGACATTGCGCTCGCCATCGGGGTGGATCCGCATCACCGGGACGGCGATCCGGATTTGAAAGGGCTGCGTTATGGAAAGATCTGCATCTTGTCCGACGCGGACGTGGACGGCTCTCATATTCAAGTGCTCCTTCTGACGCTCTTCTTGAAGCACTTTCCGAAGCTTATTGAATTGGGGCACGTGTATGTCGCCATGCCGCCGCTCTTTCGCGTTGATGCGCCGAAGAAAGGCCGCAAACCCGATCGCAAGATCTATTGTCTGGACGAGCGCGAACTGTCGCGCACGCTGGAGTCTCTCAAAAAGGAGGGATTTACCGAGGAGCAGCTCTCCATTTCACGCTTCAAGGGTTTGGGTGAAATGAAAGCTGAGCAGCTCGCGGAGACAACGCTGGCTCCCGATACGCGGAAGCTCCTCCCCGTTGCTTTCGGCAGTATTTCCGAAGCGGATACCCGAACGGTCATGCAAACCTTGATGGGGGAACGTCAGGTGACGGGGCGCCGCCTCTGGATGGAAGCCTATGGTGACCGAGCAGAGCTCGATGTTTAAAAACGGTCCCCAAAAAAGCGGTTAAACGAAAGAAGTGAAAGACTGGGGCGGCATTGACGAACCCGTCTGTATGAAGCATGAAGAAAGACGATTTTGAGCACGACTCCCTTTTTGGCGACTTGAATGCTGATGTGCCGGAACTGGATCCGTCTAAGCAGTCTCAAGGGGCTCAGGCAATTCAGGAAAAGGCTGCGGACGACGATGCGGCAGAGGCTCCCGAAACGCCGGAGGCGGCAAAGCAGCCAGACGGCTCTGAACCGCCGGAAACGGAGGAGCTCGATGCTGATGATGCTGCTCCATCGCCAGACGATGCTCTTGAGGAATCACCCGAGGAAGCCGCTACTGAAGAGATGGCTGTCGGTGCAGCTACAGTCGGTCCGGCCGAAGAGGACGGGGCGCTCACGCTTGCCCGCTATGCTTCACAGGCTTATCTTGAATACGCCATGTCGGTAGTGAAGAGCCGAGCGCTTCCGGAAGTGACCGACGGGCAAAAACCTGTCCAGCGCCGCATCCTGATAGACATGTACCGGATGGGGCTGAAATTTGAGGGCAGAAGCGTCAAGAGCGCCCGTATTGTGGGTGACGTGCTCGGCAAATATCATCCGCATGGCGACCAGTCGGTGTATGACGCCCTGGTGCGCATGGCTCAGACCTTTTCGCTTCGCTATCCGCTCCTTGTGGCCGAAGGCAATTTCGGTTCCCGCGACGGTGACTCGGCAGCGGCGATGCGTTATACGGAAACTCGTCTCACGCCCATTTCGCAGCTCTTGCTCGAAGAAGTGGATCTGGGGTCTGTGGATTTTCAGCCCAATTACGATGGCAATTTTCAGGAACCGGTGGAGCTGCCTGCCAAGCTGCCGTTTGTGCTGCTGAACGGTTCGTCGGGCATTGCTGTTGGTATGGCGACCGAGATCCCTCCGCACAATCTGGGCGAAGTCGCTGCGGCCTGCGTGCGGCTTTTGGAGAATCCCGACGCGGATTTAAACGAGATTCTGGAGCTGATGCCGGCCCCGGACTTCCCTTGCGGCGGTCAGATTATTACGCCTAAGGATGAAATCCGCGCCATCTACCGTTCGGGACGCGGCAAGCTCCGTGTTCGTGCTCGCTGGCACTTTGAAGATCTGGCGCGCGGTCAGTGGCAGCTCGTGATTGATGAGCTCCCGCCGGCCGCTTCTGCGCGTTCGATTCTGGACCGCATTGAGCAGATTTCGAATCCGCGTCCCAAGAAGGATAAAAAGACGCTTTCGGCCAAGCAGCAGCAGGCCAAGAGCGCGATGCTTTCCCTGCTCGACAATGTGCGCGACGAGTCGGGCAAGTCCGTCGATGTGCGCCTCGTGTTTGAACCGAAGACGAGCAAGGTCGATCGCGATGAGTTCGTGAATTACCTGCTTGCGGAAACCGACCTCGAAAGCAACGTGCCGGTGAACCTTGTGATGCTGGGACTGGACGGCAAGCCCCGGCAAAAAGGCCTGCTCGAAATTCTGCAGGATTGGATTGCATTTCGGCTGGCGGTTGTTCGCCGGCGTTCAGAGGCGCGTTTGGAGAAGGTGCTCGACCGCATTCACGTGTTGGAAGGCCGGTCGCTTGTGCTTCTCAATATTGACCGCGTGATTGCCATTATTCGCAATGCAGATGATCCGAAGGCCGATCTCATCAAAGAGTTTGGCCTCACGGACCGTCAGGCCGACGATATCCTTGAAATTCGCTTGAAGCAGCTTGCTCGCTTGGCGGCCATTGCCATTGAGAAAGAGCTCGCGCAGCTCGCCAAAGAACGTGCCGGACTCGAGAAAATTCTCGGCAGTGACGGTGCACTGAAGCGCCAGACGGCCAAGGAAATTGAAGCGGCGGCCAAGAGTTTTGCCGATCCTCGCCGTACGGTGGTTGAAGAGGCCGAACAAGCGGCGCACGAAGTGCAGACGGCTGATGAACCCGTAACGGTCGTCATTTCCCGCAAAGGCTTCCTGCGCGCCCGTACGGGTCATGGTCACGACTGCTCGCTCATGAGCTTTAAGACGGGTGACGGACTCGAAGCGACGATTGAGTGCCGTTCGAGCAGTCAGATTTCGTTCTTGGATCAGGCGGGCCGCGTCTATACGCTTGCCGTCTCCGCACTGCCGGGCGGCCGCGGCGATGGTTCGCCGCTTTCGGCCTTCGTTGATTTGCCTAAAGGCGCTCAGCCGGCAGGCTGGATTTCGGCGGATCCGAATGCCGCTGCGGTGATTGTGACTTCCGGCGGCAAGGGCATGGTGCTGAAGGCTTCGGACGTATCGACGCGTTTAAAGGCCGGCCGCGATTTCGTAACGTTAGGCGAAGGCGAGTCGCTTCTGCCGCCGATTGAACTGCCCCTTAAAGCGGCGCAGGGCGAGCAGCTCATTGCCTGCTTGTCGTCGTCCAATCGACTCTTGGTATTCCCCTTGAAGGAAGTGCGCGTGACGGCCTCCGGCGGCAAAGGCATGAGCTTCATGACGCTTGAAACGGGTGAATCGCTTGTATCTGTCGCGCTGGTTGATGACCGCGGGGCAATCGTTACCGGCACCGGCCGAGGCGGTAAAGCGCGAGAGGCGCAGATTTCCACGCGCATTCTGAGCGGCGCAACGCTCCATCGTGCCCGCCGCGGCAAGGTGCTTGCGCTCTCTTGGAAGGCCGAACATATTGTGGGGCTGCCCCTTGAATCAACGGATTCCGCGGATGGGTCGGACACAGCTGGCGGAGCTCCGTCCGACAGCGTTAAGACAGACGACGGTTTGACGCTTGAAGTGGTGGACGAAGATCCAACGCTTCTCTAATCTGCGGTTTGTGCCAATCTACAATTCCCGCCGAGCCGCAGGGCTCGGCGCAGCGCCTCATGTTCATCCTGAAGTACTTTAAAAGCCTTTCGGCTCGTCTTCTCGTTCTCACGCTTCTTTGGGTGAGCTTTGTTTCCGGGTCGATTGCCTGGACGATGCTCGTTAACTGGGAGCTTGAGGCAAGCGCATCGGCCAAATACGCAGTGGGCGAACTGCGCCTTCATGCTTATAGAGCAGCGTACTTTTCGCAGACGGGCTCGTCGCGGCTCGATTTCGACAAAGAACTTCAGGCGATGCTCGACGGCTTTAAGAACGTTCGCAGCGGCGACAGCTGGAAGCCGTTCCTGCTGCCGCGAGAGCCCGATATTGCCGACAAGCTCGACCTCCTTGAAGGGCGCTGGCGCGGCAGTATCGAACCCATGTTTGTGCGTGCGAGAGAGCTTGGGAAGCCTGTTGACGAGTATGCACTCAGCAGTTTTCTGGATGAAGCAACGAATCTTGCGCACCGCATTGAAGAGTGGCGAAGCGGGTATTTGTGGCAGCTTCGCTATCTGCAGATGCTCCTGATTGTGTTGGCGATCGGCAGTCTCTTTGCGATTATGCTTCTCCTCTGGCGCTGGGTGATTCGTCCCATCAATGAACTCGGCGAAGGCATCAACCGACTCTCCGGCGGAGATCTGACGGCGCGCGTGACGCCTCGAAGCGAAGACGAAATCGGGCGCATAGCTCAGGGCTTCAACCGCATGGCGGATCGACTTGAAGACCTCTACAACAACCTTGAGCAGAAAGTGGCCGAAAAGACGGCTTCTGTCGAGGAAAAGAATCGTCATTTGGCGCAGCTTTATGAAATCACATCCTTCTTCTCGCAGCAGCGCGGCATGGAGGAGCTGACGGAAGGGTTTGTCGAACGCATCGTGCGCTATACCGAAGCAGATGCGTGTCTCGTGACATTGGTCGACGCCAAGCAGGGAGCGGTCAATATTGCTGCGGCGAGCGGATTGAGGCCGAGCGATATTCATGAAGCCGCGGAAATGGCTTTTGAGGATTCCATCAGCCGTACGGTGCTGCAAAAAAATTATCCGGTGCGCGTGCGGCTTGAAAATGATCAGCGGCCGCTCGCCGTCGTGCTTGCTCGTGCGGGGTTCTCAACGGCCTATTGCTTTAAGGTCCGAAGTGTTTCGGAGTCTATCGGCGTCTACATGCTGCTTTTCCGGGATGCACCGGAACTTTCCTCGCAGATGATTCAGCTTCTCGAGAGCTTCTCGACGCATTTGGGCGTGGCCATTGACAATCAGCGCCTGATTGAGCGTGAACGACAGTTTGCGGTGGTACAGGAGCGTCAGCTCCTGGCCCAGGGGCTGCATGATTCGATTGCGCAGGCGCTCTCGTACCTCAATCTGCAGGTGCAGTTCCTCTCGGAAGCCATCAAAAATAAAGATGATGCGCTTCGCGACGAGTCGCTTTCGGCCATTCAGACGGGTGTGCAGGAGTGCTATCAGGATGTGCGGGAGCTGCTCCTCAATTTCCGTGAACGCGTGCACAGCGAAGGCTTCCTTCAGGGCGTGCAGACTGTGATTGACCGTTTTGAAGGGCAGTCTCATGTTTCAGCGCGTCTGCGGGCAACGGGCGACGGCCCCAAGCTCACGCCTCGCCAGAAGCTTCAGGTGATCTTCATCATTCAGGAAGCGCTCTCCAACGTTCGCAAACATGCTCAGGCCACCAGTGTCACCGTGACGATCCAAAATAACGACGACCTTAAGGTGAGCATCGTTGACGACGGCGTTGGCATCGACAACGATGTGGTGGAGGCTCGCAAGGGACAGCATGTCGGCCTCTCAATCATGGCCGAGCGTGCAGCCCGCATCGGTGCGGAAGTAAAGGTAGAGCGGGCAAGCCCGATCGGCGGCACGCGCGTGACGCTGCTGCTGCCGGCTGCTGCCCGCGAAATCAGCTGATCAAAGGCTGATTTTCCAAAATCTTTATCCGAAAATGACGGAAGACTCAAGGCGCTGGAGAACGAATATGGCTTTTGCTTCAAACCGATCGAGCGCGGACTCCCGCTTTATTTTGGGCGGGCTTTTGCTGACGCTGGCACTTGCCGTTTTGGGGAGTGAATCAGCCTGCGCGGCTGCTCAGCCTTCCGTTTCGGCGGACTACGCGGCCAACGTACCGGCGCCGGGTGAGGTCCCATCCGAAGAGCGCGCTGCCGCGCTTTGGAAGAATTTTGCGGACGCCGAAGCGCTCGACTATCGAGTGGATCTTTTGGCGCTTCAATTTGGTCCTGCGGTTTCCCGGCTTCCCGGAGCGGCTGCTGTTACGGGGATATCAGCAGAACCCGCGCTGCTCGCTAAGTTCTTTGCGGCCGCCGCTCGCCAAGGATTGTCGTTTGAGTCTGCCGTGGATCAAGTGCCCGAACCGAAGTCTTTGGATTTGATGACTTGGGGTATTGTGAAAGTTGGCAGCGCCGAACTCATGGATCTTGATCCGAAAACGGCTGGCCGTACAGAGCGGACGGTGCGCATAGTCGTTTTGGGTGAGCGGGTGAGAATCCTGAAGCGGACTTCGGCGACCGCTTCAGAGGCCCCGGGCTGGGCACTGGTACAGTGCCTGGACGGCCGGCTCGGATGGATTTCAGAAAGTTGGCTGGCGCTCAAAAATGACATGGCATTTGTGTCTTGGAATCGTCAGAATGCCGCAGTTATGCGCCGGCCCAACACAGAACTTTGCCCGGAAAACGGTGATGCTCTTGTCTTTGCCGGAGCGGGCATTCAGCTCTATCAGCTCGAACATCAGCCCGATTATTGGGAGGTGCTTTTGCCCGACGGCCGCAAGGCCAAGGCGTCAGGCACGGCGCTGGAGGATGTCTCTGCGTGGCAGCAGCGCGAAGAGGAGCTTCGCCGCAGCAGTCCTTCGGCCTATCTCAAGGCGCTTGCGGCGTCAGCCGAAGGATTGGTCGGCAGCAAAGCCGAAGTCTTAGGCGCGCCGCTTCCCGTCGTGGTGCTTCGCATGCATGACCTCCTGGCTCCAGGCGATATCGATCGGCTGGCACGTTTGGGTGCACCGCTCTCGGGCGGACGAGACGGCGCGGAGCTTAAAGCCGGAGACCTGGTGTTCTTTGGTGAGCACGATGAACCTCAGTCCGCCGGCATTTGGCTCGGAGAAGGGCGGTTTGCGGCCGTGGATCCTCAGACTGATCGCGTTGCGGTACTGAAGCTGAGTGACCTCCGCCAAAACGCAAAGAAAACTAAAACACTCGGAGCGTTTCTTTGGGCCGTTCGCTTAAAGCCCCAGGAGCTTCAAAATCCTTGTCTGCTTTCCTCCCGTTCGCATCCGTTTTTCCAGACGCCGCCCGCTGAACTCAAGCGCTGTCAGCAGCGCTGACCGAGAACAATATTGTCGTGATATGTATACGATGCTTGTAAGCTTTTTTGTTTTCAAGTAGTACGAATTTCACCCTAAGCGTTAATCCCTCTGTTGAGTCTGAATGGTTCTGCTTAGCCTCGCAAAAGTTGAGTATCGGCAGCGCCGATGCTCACGCTTCTGTGGTCTGCGGATGAAAAGAACGGCGCCTCCTGCGCCGTCGATGGACCACAGAGAAGGGAGGAATAATGCGTAAAAGCATGCAATTGAAAGCTGTAGCGTTTGCCGCGGTAGCGGCATTGATGGGTGTTTCCGGACTGGCGTCAGCGAGCGAAGCTGCTCAGACCGCGCCGAGCACCTTCAAACCCGGCACTTATACTGCACAGGTCAACGGCCACAATGCACCGCTCACCGTGCAGGTAACCGTCGGGAAGAACCGTATCGAAAAGATCGACTACTCTAAGAATCTTGAGACGATCGGCGTCGGCCGAGTTGCGCTCGACATTGTGAGCAAGAAAATTCTCGATCATCAGTCGGTGGGCGTGGATGCCGTGACGGGCGCTACGATTTCGAGCTTTGCGCTGATGCAGGGCGTCAAGGACTGCCTGAAGCAGGCGGGCGGCGATATGACCGCGCTCACGAAGCATGTTGAGCAGCATCCGGCCGTTGAAGCCCAGTATCAGGCTGATGTGGTCGTCGTGGGCGGCGGCGGAGCCGGTCTTGCGGCAGCCATCTCGGCCTATCAGGCCGGTGCCAAGCACGTTCTCGTCCTTGAGAAACTGGGCTTTTTGGGCGGCTCGACCAATGTGAGCGAAGGTGCGCTTAACGCGGTTGACCCGGTTCGTCAGGGCCGTCAGGGCATTGAGGACAGCGTTGCTAAGTTCTATGACCAAACGATGAAGGGCGGACACAACAAGGGCACACCCGCATTGGTGCACTACCTCACCGAAAACTCCATGAATTCGGTCGATTGGCTCGAAGATCTCGGCGTCAAGTTTAAAGATGAGATCGGTACGGCCACGGGCGCCCTTTGGCAGCGCAGCCACTATCCGGCCACTCCTTCGGGCAACACCTACATTCGCACATTTGAGCAGGTGATCGGCGAAACCAACGGCGCAATCAAAGTGATGACGGACACGAAGGTGACCGATCTCATCAAGGCTGACGGCCGGATCAAGGGTGTGATGGCTGAGAACTTCGGCCGCAAGATCACCGTGGATGCTGGAGCAGTCGTGATCGCTACCGGCGGCTTTGGCGCCAATATCAAGATGCGTCAGGAATTTAATACGGGCGTATGGAAGGACGTGAAGCTCGATAAATCCATCGGTTGCACGAACTTGGCCAAAGCGGCTCAGGGCGACGGTCTCGTGATGGGCAAGAAAGTTGGGGCTGCACTGATTGGATTGGATGATATTCAGATCCACCCCTGCGGCACGCCGGGCACGGGCCTGATGGAAAACATCCGCACCTCCGGGCGCAATCGTATTTTCGTCAATCTTGAAGGCAGCCGCTTCGTGAACGAAGGCGCCGCACGTGATGTGCTCGCCAAGGCCATCTTTGCGCAGCCCAAGGGCACGTATTGGATTGTCGTGAACCATGAGCGTTATCCGAGCGAAGACTGGGTAGATGCCAACGGCGCCACCATCCGCAACATGCTTGCGCTGGGATCCGTTGTTGCTGCACCGACGCTCGACGAACTGGCCAAGAAGACCGGCATGGATCCCAAGAAGCTCGAGGCGAGCGTTGCGGGCTACAACGCCGTCGTGGAAGGCAAGGCTAAGGATCCGCTCGGCTTCGTAGCCAATAACAAGGACGATAAGACTTTGACGGGCGGCCCGTGGTATGCCTGCCGCAAAGTTCCGACGGTGCATCACACGATGGGCGGCTTGGAAATCAACACCAAGGCGCAGGTTATCGGCGTTGACGGCAAGGTGATTCCGGGTCTCTACGCCGCCGGTGAGGTCACGGGCGGCATTCATGGCTCGAACCGTTTGGGCGGCAATGCCATTGCCGACGTGATGGTCTTTGGCCGTACGGCAGGTACGAACGCGGCGACGCTGAAGTAACTGCAGATCGTTTTGCCGCAGCTTTTTTGCGAAGGCTCTCGGCAATGTGATTCATCCATTGGGCTGCAGCGAGTAATCGCTGCGGCCCAAATTTCACAGCATGGAGTTACCAGCTTTAAACCGAACGATCGTTGGATTTGGCCTCGGGGAGCGTCGGCTTCTTTTTCGCTCTCGGCTTTTTGGCGGGGGATCCGGGTTTTAAATCCGCCGCTTCTTCAGCAGCTTTGGCGAGCGCTTCAGTCTTTTCTGGCGCGCTGCAGTACTCAGCTACCGGACAGCGGACACATTCCGGATTCCGTGCTTTGCAGATATAGCGCCCAAAAAGCAAAAGCCAGTGGTGGGCATTGAGCAGATAGTCTTTAGGCACCACTTTGAGCAGTTTTTCTTCCACTTCCGCGGGGTTCTTCCCCGGCGCAAAGCCCGTGCGGTTGCAGACGCGGAAAATGTGGGTATCCACAGCAATGGCCGGCTCGCCGAAAGCGACGTTCATGACAACATTGGCCGTCTTGCGGCCGACGCCGGGAAGACTGATGAGCTCATCGCGGGTGCGGGGTACTTCGCCGTGAAACCGATCGATCAGGATGCGGCAGGCCTCAATGAGGTGCTGTGCCTTGGTGCGGTAAAGATTAATCGTCTGAACGTAGGGGATGAGGCCGTCCAACCCCAAATCGAGGATTTTCTGCGGCGTATTGGCGACCGGAAAGAGTTTTGCGGTTGCAAGATTCACGCCTTTGTCCGTTGCCTGCGCAGAGAGCATCACGGCAACGAGCAGCTCAAAGGGCGTTGAATAGTTGAGTTCGCTTTTGGGATTGGGGTTCAAGGCGGCCAGTGCCGCCATGAAGGGTTCTCGGTTTTTTTCGGAGAACATAATGGGTCGGTCTCCTTGCGGCAGCTCCGAAGATTCAGCGTTCGGAGCCATCACAAATCATTTTATTGGCGGGAACGTGCACGAGCCTGCGCCAGAATGTCCGCCATGAAGTTTTTCTTGGCGGCGGCAGCTGCGGCAGCAGCGGCCTCTGCCGGTACGTTAGACGCTGCTTCGCGTCGGCGTGCAAGACGTGCGTCCTCCAAGGCTGCCTGACGGACGCGCCGCGACCAGGCTTCCTCGTGATGAAGTTTTGCTTGGCGGGCATCCTCCCGCGTCCATTCGCGGCCGACTTCAACGAAGTCAATGCAGTCCATGGGACAGGCCGGAGCGCAGAGGCTGCAGCCCGTGCAGCGAGCTTCCAGAACGGCGTGCAGGTGTTTCGGCGAGCCGCCGATGGCATCGGTTGGACAGGCACGGACGCACCAGGAGCAGCCGATGCATTCTTCGGCACGAATCTGCGCGCGGGCAAACGGCATCTCCGTGCCGTATTCGGGGTCGAGGGCGACGACGGGCAAGCCCGTTGCTTTGGCGAGCTCCGCAATGCCGCGTGCGCCGCCCGGGGCGCAGCGGTTGATGGGAGCCAATCCGTCGGCAACGGCCTGCGCATAGGCGGCACAGCCGTCGAAGCCGCATTGACGGCATTCGGTCTGCGGCAGCAGATCGTCAATGGCCTGTGCCGAGGGTCTCAGAGGAGGAAGCGTCATGGTTTTGAAGGACGGATTACCAAAAATTTTCAACGACAAGCTGGCCGGGTTTGCCAAAGCGCGGGGATACGAGCCCGCGGAGCTTGAGTTCAGCTCGAGCGGCGGCGATGAAATCCGGATTGCCGCAGAGGAGAACGCGGCTCTCTTCGGGGGTAATTTGGCGTTCAGCAGCCGCTTCCAGTGCGCCCGAAGCGATGAGGGTTGGAATGCGCCCAGTGAGGTCGCCAAATCGAGCAGGATCCGTCTCGCGGGTCGTTGTCACGATGAGTTTGGGACGGCGCTCAAGCGGCAGAGCGGCGACGAGTTCTCGGGCGAGGACAGCCTCTTCAATTTGGCGCACAGAAAGCACCAGCACCACATCTTTCCAGGCGGCCCAGAAGGCTTCTGAGCGAAGCATCGAGGCAAATGGCGAGAGGCCCGATCCCGTGGCGAGGAGCCACAGAGTGCTGCCGCCCGGAATGCGGTCCGGCGTCAGGCTGCCTTCAGCGGGGCCGTCCAGCAGGACGGACTGTCCGGGTTCGAGTGCGGTGATTTTCGGGGAGAGTTGGCCGTCTTTAACGGCAGTAATGAAAAATTCGAGTGTCGGAGCTTCCGGCGCAGAGGCAATGGAATAACCGCGGATAACCGGCGCTGCGCCGGGTTCAAGTTCCATTCCGAGACGGGCGAACTGCCCGGCGCGGAAACTGTAGTCAGCGGGACGCTCAAATTCAAGGACAAAGAGCGTGGGAGCTGCCTTGCGGCGGCTCAAAAGCTTGATGGTCTGCATATTGGAAAAGCCTTTGGTCCGGGCATGGGGATCGACGGCAGCAGCGAATGTGTGTTTCGCACAAAGGGGGTTCACGCTTTTGTCAAGAACTTCAAGATGTTTTCCAAATAGGGACAGAAACATTCTTGACGGGCTGCCGACGTCCGCACCGGACAAAAATTCAAGATGCGGAGATTTTAAGCAAGAAAAAGCCCGCGCTTGGGCGGGCTATACGAACGGCTTAGTCCCAGGTTTTTTTAAGGAACTTAATTTTATTGGGGACGCCGCGCCATTCGTCGGCATCGTCGGCGTAGGGCTTGCGGTGAGTGATCGAGGGCCATTCACGGGCGAGCTCGGCATTGAGTTCGATGAATTCCTTCTGATCCTCAGGCACGTCTTCCTCTGCGTAAATCGCGGCTTCCGGGCATTCCGGAATGCAGACGGCACAGTCGATGCACTCATCGGGATCGATCACAAGGAAATTCGGACCTTCCCGGAAGCAGTCCACCGGGCAGACGTCCACGCAGTCGGTACGCTTGCAGCCGATGCAGGCTTCGCAGACAACATGAGGCATGATGAAAGAGGCTCCAGTTCAGAACAAAAACCGGCCTGAGAGCGCATGAAGCACAGGGCCGGACTGATTGAAGCCGTGAATTCTATCCTTTTTTTTCTTGCTGTGCGAATGCCAAGGTGACTGACATTGTGTCTACTGGTCAGCTGTTTGTTGACAAGCGCAGATTGGAGAAAGGCTGCCCGCCGCACGTCGGCGGCAAGGAGCGGCAGGCAGTTTTCAATGGCTGGAGCGGCGGGACTTCCTTGAAGGTTAAGGCCGTAAATATGCGCGAACCGCTTTAGGACGAAGCCGGAAAGTCCTTATTTTTGAACGTTGGACCGTTCAAGGAGCGCCTGCGGAAGCTCTAACCCGATCGATTGAGCGACCTTCAGATTAATGAAGGGCTTTTGTGCAGTCTGGAAACCTACAGGGATTTCTCCCGGCGTTTTCTTGCCTTCCAGAATGTCGGCTCCCATGGCCCCAGTCATGCGGCCGAGCTCGTAGTAGTCGACTGAAATAGAAGCCAGTGAACCTGCGCGAACCAGTGCGGAGTCGCTCGCTACAACCGGAAGCTTGGCTTCGGCGGCGACTTTAGCGACCGTGGCTGCGGCTGAAGCAATGACATTGTCGGTGGGGAACCAAAAGCCGCAGATCTTGCCCTTGAGGGAATTGAGTGCCTGAGGCACATCATTGACCGAGGAAGCCGAAGCTGTGAGAACCTCGATGCCAAGTTTCTCGGCTGCAGCCTTGAAGCGGTCAACTTGGAACTGAGCATTCACTTCACTCGGATTGAAGACGACGCCGATCGGTTTGGTTTGGGCAGTGTTGGGCGTGAGCGCAGCGATTTCAACGAGAAGATCGAGCTGAGCGGCAATGGGTGAGAGGTTCGAGACGCCGGTAACATTGCCGCCCGGCGCAGCATCGGATTTCACGACTTTGGCGGCTTCAAAGCTCGTGACGGCAGTGGCAACGACAGGAATCGTCTTGGTTGCTCGAGCCATAGCCTGCACGGCAGGCGTCGATGAGGCAAAGATCAGCTGGGATTTATTGGAAACAAAACGGGTGCCGATATTGGCCAAGGTCGCCTGATCGCCCTGCGCATTTTGGTGATCAATGCGGATGTTTTCGCCGTCTTTGAATCCGCGGGCGGCAAGTTCATCAATGAAGCCTTTGACGGTAGCGTCGAGCGCCTCATGTTCAACGAGCTGCACAACACCGACGGGAATGGGTGCCTGCTGAGCGGGCGTCGCCTTTGACGCTGCTGCGGCATCGGCAGCGGTGGTTTTCGCTTCCTCACCGCAGCCGGCCAGAAAGAGCACTGCAGCGGCAAGAGCTGCCGCAGACCGGCGTGAGAAGGTGAGATGCTGGGCGGGATGGACTGAAGTCATTGTGAAGCTCCTGACTTGAAACGAAATAACTGAGTTGAAGGAACGGGCGGTTCAAGTCGTTCGAGCGGGTGCTTCAGGCTGCAGAAGATGCTCAGAAGAGCAGCGGCAGACCATAAAAAAATCCGCTCGAGGAACTTGTTCCGCGGCGGATCTCTTCGATTGATGTCTGGTTTTTCTGTCCACGACCTCACGAGCGCATCCGCCGCTGCGGATACGCGTAATAGGAGGAGGTGAAGGCGCGCATATCGTGTAAAACGACCAGAGCGCAGAGGACGGAAATATTCATAGCAATATTTACTCTATCAGGCAGTTTCAAAAAACTGCTTAGACATTTGTCTTACAGCAGCTGACGGAAACTGTACGGCTGAGCATTCGCTTCGGTGAATATGGGGTCTATAAAATCATTAAGAATGCCGGAATCTTTTTTGTATGCACACCGCCGACCCGCTTTTTCAAAACGACCTTACGCGCCGCATCGTTCATGTGGACATGGATGCGTTTTACGCGTCAGTGGAGCAGCGCGATCGGCCGGAGCTTCGCGGCAAACCCATCGCAGTGGGGCATGCTGACCGCCGCGGGGTTGTGGCAACGGCGAGCTACGAGGCAAGACCCTACGGCGTACACAGTGCCATGCCGAGCTCAAAGGCCAAAATGCTCTGTCCGCACCTCATTTTCGTAGAGGGCCGCATGAGCCGCTACCGCGAGGTTTCGGCAGAGATTCGGGCCATTTTTCACCGTTATACGGATCTTGTGGAGCCCATTTCAATCGATGAGGCGTACCTCGACGTCACGGACAACAAACTTGGCATCGAAACCGGCACGGAAGTCGCTCGCCGCATCAAAGCGGACATTCTGCGGGAAATCAGCCTGACGGCGAGCGCAGGCGTTTCCTACAACAAGTTCCTTGCCAAAATTGCTTCAGACTGGCGTAAACCTGACGGGCTCTGCACGATTCATCCCGATCGGGCGCAAAGCTTCATTGATGCCCTGCCGATTGAAGCCTTCTGGGGCGTAGGACCGGCAACGGCCAAGCGCTTTCGCGGAATCGGCGTAACGAATGGCTGGGAGCTGCGGCAGCTCTCCTTTCGTCGCCTGACTGACCAGTTTGGCGCTGCCGGATCCATCTTCTATAAGTTTGCCCGCGGCATTGATATGCGGCCGGTGAAGCCTTTTAGAGAACGTAAGAGCGTGGGCTGCGAAGAAACTTTTACCGATGACCTGAAGCACCCCGAGCGTCTTGCGGCGGCACTCTGCGATATTGCGGTCGAACTTGAAAAGCGCAGAAATAAAAATGGCTTTATCGGTCGAACGCTTACCCTCAAGATCCGCTTTGCTGACTTCACTACGAAAACGAAGAGCCGCACGGATTTGATGCCGTTTGTCGGCGCTGAACGTCTTGCCGCCGCGGGTCTGGAGCTCCTTCGTGCCATTGAGGTGCCGGCGGCGGGCGTCCGTCTGCTGGGGCTCTCGGTGAGCGGTGATGGCGGTTCTGCGGCTGCCGCTCGTGAAGAAACGCTTTTTGCCGAACTCGAAAAAAACGAGGCGTGAGAAGTGTTTACTCGCGCCTCGGATCTGGGAAAAGTATTTATTGCAGTCAGATGCCGTTAGCGGGCGGCGCCTGATCGGAATCCAGGTCGGTCGGCATTTCACCGTCCGGCCGGCTTGAGGCGAAGATGTCGCGGAACATCACCCAGATGCCTGCTTGGCAGACGGCCGAAATGAGGGCAATGAGGATCGGCGCCATAAAGGTGAAGAACATGAGGCCGCCCGCCGCAATGGAAATGGATTCGATCGTCAGAAAAATAACGAAGGCGAGTGCCGCTACGCAGACGAGCCAGACCAAACACGGCACGAGCGAACGCAGCGTGCCGAAAAACGAATAAAAAAGACTTTTGATGACGCTCTGGCGGTTGTGCACGATAAGGAGCGGCGCAAAGAGCGTCATCAGGAGAAGCGGCAGATAAAGGGCAAAGGCGGTGAGGAAAGCGCCCACGGGGAAGTGGGCGGCAATGGACTCAACGTCGACGCCCTCAGCCGTGATTTTCCACTGAGCCAGATCCGCCTGCCCCATCATCTGAAAGACGAGCATGTCAAGCTCCATCCAGATGCTCGCCAGAATGCCGACCGCAAGGAGCGGCCAGCGCGAAGCCTTGTCGCGGAAGATGGCGATCAGCGTGAAATAAACGGGTGTGCGGCCGGCGAGCACGTCACGCGCGGCAAAGCCGGTGAGCACGCTCGCAAAGGGCATCCAGAGGCTGGCGAGCAGCGTGCCGATAAGGGGCAGACTCGAGAGCAGTCCGCTCATCAGGAGCGAAAAAACGACAATTCCGGTGTAGGCGAGCGGCTGAAGCTTGAGCGTACGGCAGGAATCCTTGAACCAGGAGAAACCGAGCGAAAAGGCGGATGACATGGGGCGCGGAGCACTCCAACGGACTGCGGCAGATTGGGGGGCGGTCCGAGGAAAAGAAAAAAGGGAAAGTGTTCAGTAGAAGAGGGCGCCGGTTCCGATTGGCCCCGACGCCCATCTTCCCTCAAAGAAGCCTCGAAAGAGGCTCAAATCTACCAGCCGAACTCAATGAATTTCGGCGTGCCAAGCGTACCGCTCGGATTCTTGCCGGGCGTCGTATCGATCGGACGATCAGCTCGGTTTTCGATGCGATAGGGAATTTTGGTCGAACCCGGCGTGACGACGTATTCGGTGACATGGTTGTTCGGATCACGCACCGCTTCAATTTTGGTGCGCTTGTCATTGTTCTTCGGCGGAATCTGACCAGCTTCGCGGTCGCGGCGGGCCTTTTCCATGTCGGCTTGAGTCGGAGCAATGGACATGTCTTCCTGAGCTCCTTTCTGGGGGAGCTTTCGGGCCGGAGGCTCAGCCTGCACAGCTTCAGCGTCGCCGCCGTAGGGCGGCGGGGCATCGAGTCCAGAGGCGGCAGCTGCGGCTCCGGCAAGGAGCAGCGCGAGTGCGCCGGGGATGATGAGCTTATTCATGGTGAATCCTTTGGAGACGTTTCGATCCCATCAGGGAAAACGGCGAAACGACAGTCTTCTTGAAGCTATTGTGCCATTTCCTATGCGTAAAAACATAGTAGCGGACACTCGCAGCGCCGGCGGCAATAGTCCGCAACAGTTCTCTGCGAGTATCTGAGAACGCCCGGCATGGGAGAATGTTTATTTTCAACAGTCATTCTTCGTATTGCGCCTTGAGGCGACAACGCCATGTCCAAGCTCCTTCTGATCGACGGCTCCAATTATCTCTTTCGTGCGTACCACGCATTGCCCCCGCTCACCACATCGCGGGGTGAACCCTCGGGCGCTATCAAGGGCTTTCTCGGCATGCTCGCCAATGTTGCACGCCTCTCGAAAGCCGATCGGGCGGCAGTGATCTTTGATGCGCCGGGCAAAACTTTCCGCCACGAGATGTATCCGGCATATAAGGCCAATCGCCCGCCGATGCCGGAGGATCTCAGAACGCAGATTGAGCCGCTTCAGGGCATTGTCCGAGCACTCGGCTGGCCGCTTTTGATCGTTCCGGGCATTGAGGCCGACGATGTTATCGGGTCGCTTTCAGCCATGGCTGCCCGTGCAGGCGTGGACACGGTCGTTGCAACGGGCGACAAGGATATGGCGCAGCTTGTGGATGACCACGTGGTGCTCCTTAACACCATGAATTCCAAGTTTTACGACCGCGAAGGCGTAATTGAAAAATACGGCGTGCCGCCGGAATCCATGATTGCGTACCTCGCGCTCATGGGCGATAAGGTAGACAACGTCCCGGGCATCAAGAGCTGCGGTCTGAAGACTGCGGCTAAATGGATCAATGAAATCGGCGGCATAGATGCCATTCGTGCGGCAGCACCGACCATGAAGGGCAAGATTGGTGAAAATCTGCGCGCCGGGCTCCCCTTTATTGATGAAGCAGTCGCACTCGTTACGATTAAGCGCGACGCCGTGATTTCGGGCGCCGAGACGCTTGCGGATATCAAGGCCGTGCCGGCGGAGGAATCGGCGCTCGAAGCGTTTTGTGCCCGCTGGGAAATTTCCCGCCGTACGCTGGACCGGGCTCAGGCGCTGGCCGCTATGGGGCTGGCGCCGGCGGTGACGGCCGAGGGAGCGGCAGCCGCCAATGCGGCGGCACGTTCAGCGTCGCTCTTTGGTGTTCCCGATGCCCCGGTCAAGTCGGCCGCAGCGAAAGGGAATGTGCCGGCTGCAGCGCTCCTTGACCGCAGAAGTGAAAAACTCGAAGTTCCGCGTGAAGGTCCTGCGCCGGAAGATCTTGAAAACCCCGATGAAACGGTGTTCCGTGAAGTAGCCGGCACGGAGGATCTTGAAGCACTGGCTGACCGTCTTCAGGCGGCTGAAGGTGTCGATGAGCCCGCTGCGGTCACCTTGCTTTGGGACGGCGTGCCGCGGCACGCTGATTTGGGCGGCTTGGCTTTTGCCTTTACGCCGCTCGACGTTTGGGTCGTTCAGCCAACCATTGAACTTTCGTCAGCCAAGATCTTCGAAGCTGTGAAGCCTTGGTTTGAAAGTGATGCACCGAAGCTTTTCCATGATGCGAAGGCTGCCATCCATGTGCTCGCTGCTCAGCAGATAGCGGTGAATGGTCAGATCGATGACGCGATGCTGATGGATTACGTGCTCGAGGCCCATCTGTCGCATGACTTGGTGCGCATCGCCGCTCGTGAACTGCGCCGGCGCATTCCCACTCGCGACGAGGTGTCCGGCAAAGGTGCCAAGCGCGTCGGGTGGCGTGAGACGCCGCCCGAAGATGCGGCGCGCTTCTTGGCGGAGTCCGCAGCTGCGCTGCGCGCAGCCGGATCCGTTCTCAAGGCGAGACTCATGGCTGACGAAAAGCTTCTGAGGGTCTACGAAGACATCGAACGGCCGCTTGTCGGCGTTTTAGCACGAATGGAATCGGCGGGCATCACGGTGGACGCCTCCCTTCTTGCGCAGGAATCCAAGGAGCTCGGCGTGGAGGTTGAGCGGCTCGTTGAGGAGGCGCACGCTGCCGCGGGCCATCCCTTTAATCTCTCTTCACCCAAGCAGCTCGCACAGATCCTTTTTGCCGAACAGGGGCTGCCGATCGTGAAGAAAACGGCTTCAGGAACACCGTCAACGGATGAAGAAGTGCTGAGCGAACTCGCGCTCAACTATCCGCTGCCGAAAATCATTCTGGAACATCGGCGTCTCACGAAGTTGAAGAGCACCTATCTCGATAAGCTCCCGACACTGATCGATCGCGACGGCCGCATTCACACCACCTTTGGTCAGGCTGTGGCGGTAACGGGACGGCTTTCTTCAATGGACCCCAATTTGCAGAACATTCCAACCCGTACGCCCGAAGGACGCCGCATCCGCACGGCCTTTACGGCGCGTCGAGGGTGGTCCGTCATTGACGCGGACTATTCGCAGGTGGAACTTCGCATCATGGCGCACCTCTCTCAGGATGCGGGATTGCTCTCGGCCTTTTCGCGCGGCGAAGATATTCACCGCTCAACGGCTGCGGAAGTATTCCACACGCCTTTGGATCAAGTGACGCCGGATCAGCGCCGCATGGCGAAAGTGATCAACTTTGGTCTGATATACGGTATGAGCGCGTTTGGCCTCGCGCAGCAGATGGGGCTGGATCGCCAAGTGGCGGCAGCTTATGTCGACGAGTACTTTCATAAGTTCCCCGGCGTGAAGCGCTATATGGAAAAGACTCGTGCTCAGGCGGCAGAAGACGGTTATGTGGAAACGGCTTTTGGCCGCCGTCTTTGGGTACCGGACATCACGGCGCCGCGCCCGATGGTGCGTGCTGCGGCAGAGCGAGCGGCCATCAATGCGCCTATGCAGGGTACAGCTGCCGACATCATCAAGCGTGCAATGATCGCTGTGGATGCATGGCTGCGGACAGAAAAACTGCAGGCGAAGCTTCTGCTGCAGGTCCATGACGAACTGATTGTCGAAGCACCAGCCGAAGAGATTGAATTGGTAAAGCAAAAACTCCCAGAACTCATGGCCGGCGCGGCCAAATTGTCGGTGCCGCTCATCGCTGATGTGGGGGTAGGGGCAAGCTGGAACGACGCGCATTAAGGCGTCGATTCCCCGGCCGCCAAAAAAAACGCTCCGAGGATTTATCCCCAACTCCCGGGGATGCACCTAGTCCCGGAACACCCGCGGTGG